>Ga0066639_10001702_pt1 | contig 19586 bp, 19 predicted proteins | sample CryGeyCG2114_010_2_FD_59504 | JGI IMG/M metagenome (GOLD analysis project Ga0066639, IMG submission 59504) | Groundwater microbial communities from aquifer - Crystal Geyser CG10_big_fil_rev_8/21/14_0.10 | ecosystem: Environmental > Aquatic > Deep subsurface > Groundwater | place: USA: Utah...
GCTAAGGCGTCGTACGGTTAACTCCGTACCGTGAGTTCGAATCTCACCGTCTCCGCCATTAATTATGCCAATTTTATCTCCTGGTCGAATACTCATTATGGAGATGACCTAAAAAATGAATGATGAAAACAAGAAAAAGGTCGGGGATTCCCCTGCCTTTCCAGTACTTCCGCTAATCGTTGTAAGTGTGATTATTTTTGCTATAGGTGTTCTGCTATATAAAAATAATAGCAGTCGAAATACCACTCAGGTAGTAGAGGAAAAAATTGTTTTGGATGAAAACTTATTTGAAAAATATTTAGCCATGGGCAGTGAAAATATTAAAGGCAAAGAAATATTTTTAAATAGGTGCCGCAGCTGTCATGGAGAGAGTGGCCAAGGAAATATCGGGCCTAATTTGACTGATGATTTTTGGATACATGGCAAAGGTAATCCGATTGATATTTTAACTATGATTAAAAGCGGTGCACCTCGAATGGGAATGCCTGCGTGGAAGGGGATGCTTAATGATGATGAGTTCCACGCTTTAGCTGCATTTGTGTATAAGATGGCCGGAACAAATCCTCCGGGCGCGAAACCTCCTCAAGGAATTCAGTACGCTAAATAATTTTAAAGGACAAAGCTATGGAACTAAATATACCAAAAACTGTTAGCTGGGAAAATGGCAAGCTGTTTTTTCTAGACCAAACAAAGTTACCCGGTGAAGTGTATATTGAGGAGCAAACTTCCATTGAGCAGGTATGGGATTCAATTAAAAAACTTAAAATTCGTGGAGCTCCAGCGATTGGAATCGCAGCCGCTTACGGTTTAGCCATTGGAGCGCGTCAGGCAGTTAAAGATGATAGTTCAAATTTTTTGCAAAAATTAGAGCAGCTGGCTCAGTATCTCGATTCATCCAGGCCTACTGCTGTCAATCTAAAGTGGGCCTTAAAAAGGATGCTATTAGTAGCAAAAAGCTTAGGAGAAACTGACGCGCAAAAAATTTGTAAAGCTTTGGAAGTAGAGGCCATAAAAATTCATAATGAGGATAGGGTCTTATGCCATAAGATTGGAGAAAATGGTAAAGACCTGATTAAGCAAGGAATGGGCATTCTGACACATTGTAATGCCGGAGCTTTGGCAGTAAGTGAACTCGGAACAGCTCTCTCTCCTATTTATCTTGCCCATCTTTCGGGCTCTAAGTTTAAGGTTTACGCAGATGAAACTCGCCCCCTCTTACAGGGAGCTCGCCTTACAGCTTGGGAATTGGATCAGGCCGGCGTTGATGTGACGTTAATCACAGATAATATGGCCGCGAGTATGATGGGCCAGGGATTAATTAATATGGTGATTGTTGGTGCTGATAGAGTTGCCGCAAATGGTGATGTAGCTAATAAAATCGGAACTTTTGGGCTGGCCATTATGGCCCGATATTTCAATATTCCATTTTATGTAGCTTGTCCGGGGTCTACCATCGACCTGGCTACGACTTCAGGCAGCCAGATTGAAATAGAAGAGCGTGGTGCTGATGAGGTCTGCCATTTTGGCTCGACCCGCACGGCGCCTAAAGGTATAAAGGTTCGAAATCCTGCCTTTGATGTAACTCCACATGAGCTGGTTACAGCGTTAATTACTGAACAAGGATTATTTAATTATCCTTATGCAAATAAAATTCAAGAGGTGCACTCGTGAAATCACAATGGAATGAATCAGAGGCGGAAGGATTTAAAAAATCTTCACTTGAGCTACGGGCGTATACATCAAGACTGCTTGGCAAAGACTCTAATCTAGTTCTTCATGGAGGTGGCAATACCTCCCTCAAAGAAAAGATAATAAATATTTTTGGAGAGGAAGAAGAAATTTTATATGTCAAAGGCTCGGGCTATGATCTGAAAGTCATTCCGCCGGAAGGTTTTTCTCCCGCTAGGTTGGAAACGCTTAATAAACTAGCAAAACTTCCTAAGCTCAGCGATACAGATATGGTGCGCGAACTAAAAGCAGCATTGATTGATCCCTCGGCTCCAACTCCCTCTGTCGAGGCCATCTTGCATGCCATAATACCATTTAAGTATGTTGACCATACCCATGCTGATGCCGTCGTTACAATTTCGAATACAGAAAATGGTGAAAAGAGAATAAAAGAAATTTATGGCGATAACATGCTCATCCTCCCCTATTGCATGCCAGGCTTTGTTTTATCTAAACAAGTTTATGAGGCGACGTTAGATTTGGATTGGGCCAAATTAGATGGAATTATTTTGCTTAATCATGGCGTGTTTACTTTTGATGACGATGCAAAAATAAGTTATGAAAAAATGATTACAATTGTTAATAAAGCCGAAAGTTACTTGGAAAAAAATGGTTGCTTCAAATCAAGGGAAGATAAGGATGCTCAAGCTATAATTGAGGCAGAAGTTGTTGCTTCTTACCGCAAAGAAGTGGGTTTAATTATTGGACAACCAATTATTGCCCACCTTAAAACAGATTCCTTGTCTGTAGGTCTAAGTAAACGCCAGGATATGCAAAGCATTATGAGCCGCGGACCAGTGACTCCTGACCATATTATACACACAAAAAGAATACCTATGTTTGCAACAGGTGAAGTAAAGAAAGATATAGATCTTTTTAGTTCTGACTATCAAGCTTATTTCGAAAGAAACAAAAAACCTAGTTTAACTTGTCTTGATCATGCACCTAGATATGCAGTTTGGAAAAACAAAGGCATCTTGATATTTGGGCCGAATAAAAAAAGAGTTGATGTGGTTTCTGATATTACTGATCACACTATAAAGTGTGTTCAGTGGGCAGAGGCCCTCGGGGGATGGAAACCTTTAGATGAGGGAAATCTCTTTGATGTTGAATACTGGGAGTTGGAGCAAGCTAAATTGAAAAGAGGAGCCGGCGGTTCCAAATTGGAAGGAATGGTTGCCTTGGTAACTGGGGCAGCCAGTGGTATTGGCAAGGCATGCGCTTTGGAGTTGCTCAATGAAGGTGCCTGCGTTGTCGCAATTGATATAAACCCAGACATTGAGAAAATGTGTAGCAATTCAAGTTATTTTGGGATGGTCTGTGATGTTACTCACACTGCAAGTATTCAAAAAGTAATCCTGGCAAGTATTCAAAAATTTGGTGGTCTGGATATTTTGATTTCAAATGCCGGCTCATTTCCTAAGAGCTCTGATTTATCTAGGATAGATGATGAAAGTTGGACCAAGGCGATTGAGATGAACCTAACCTCGCATATGAGGGTATTAAGAGAGTCTATTCCCTATTTAAAGCATGGCTTTAATCCGAGTGTCGTCATAGTAGCATCTAAAAATGTTCCAGCGCCTGGTCCTGGAGCTTCTGCTTATTCTTCTGCTAAGGCAGGGTTGACACAAATGGCCCGAGTCGCGGCCTTGGAACTTGCTGAGCATGGGATTAGGGTCAATGTGCTTCATCCCAATGCTGTTTTTGATACAGGTATTTGGAGTGAAGAGGTTCTTAACAGTCGGGCCAAGCATTATGGAACAACGGTTGAGGGCTATAAGCGCTCAAATCTTTTAAAGGCTGAAATAACTTCAAGGGACGTTGCTAAGGCAGCCGTCGCCTTTGCGGGAGATTTATTTATGAAGACAACCGGCGCTCAGCTTCCGGTTGATGGTGGTAATGAGAGGGTAATATAAATAGCGCATAGCGAAACTTGAAAGTTGGTCCTATAGGACCATAAGTTTTCTTGTAATTTCCCGAATTTTTATCTATTAATATAAGTCCTCTAGATCAAGAATTTACGCACTCGTAGCTTAGCTGGATAAAGCACTTGACTACGAATCAAGAGACCACAGGTTCGAATCCTGTCGAGTGCACCACTTTTAAACAGCTCGCAAATAATTTTGATGCAACTTATAATTGGGTTAAAATACAGTCTATTGGAGATGGATTGAAACCTAAAATATTATTTCTAAAGAACGTCTTGGCGCCCAAAGAATTATCAAAAATTTTGCAGATTCATTACGTGTTTGTAATTTTTTTCTTGATCGAAAAAATTACGAAATATTATCATCACGGTACTTTTATATCTGTCACACTTTCTCTCGCGGTATGGCTCTATCTTACTTATATTTTAATTAAATTTGTAAAAGATCTCTATTATACATATTGGACTCTAGGGGGCATATTTCTAATTTCCTTATGTGTTGATATTTTCTTATTTCCAAATCCAACTAAGATTCTCGCAATGATGTGCGTGCTATTGCTTGTTATAAACTTCTTAGGGCTGTACTCCCCTCTATACTACCCCATGGTAAATTGGTGGGAATATGATTTTCGCTTTCGCCATGATTTAAAAATAAAAATTGAAGGCGACAATGAGAAAGAGTTTGAGGGGCGTTTGACCGATCTTAGGCAAGGTGCTGGATGCATTCTTAGTTTTGAAGATTTTGAGGTTGGAAAGAAAATAAAAATTAAAATCAGCTCAGAATCACCACAGCAAATTTATGAAGCAGAAATTAAAAGTAGCCGTCGAAACATTGATGGTAGGCCAAAGATTTACGGCGTTTATTTTACAAATAATGACAAAGAGATAAGAAAAATTATAGAAAAGTGGAAGATTGAGTTGAAACAAAGAAAGTGGAATAAGTATGCCGACAATTAACCTGCAAGATGACATATATCTAATTAATATGGCGTATGAGCAGGCCTTTTTGGCCAGCAATCGGGATGAAGTTCCAGTTGGGGCAGTTATTGCAGATGAATCAGGAAAAATTTTGGCCTGTGTTCACAATAACAAAGAGGCAAGCAATGATCCTTGCGGCCATGCTGAAATTATCTGTTTAAGAGAGGCGGCAAAAAAAATTGGCAACTGGCGCCTACAGGGGTGCGTTTTGTACGTAACTCTTGAGCCCTGCCCCATGTGTTTGGCTGCCATGGTCCAAGCGCGAATTGGGCGATGCGTTTTTGGCACTTATGACTCAAAGGGTGGTGCTATCTCCCTGGGGTATAATTTGTATAAAGATCCACGTCTCAATCACTCCTTTTCCATCTGTGGCGGGCTTCAACACTATGAAAACTCGAAATTGCTATCAGATTTTTTTCGCAGAAAACGCAACAGCTACAAGGGATTGTAAGAAGTTGACTGGACGCCTGATTTTGAAATGTGATAATTAAACCTGCTCATTTATCAAATGCGGAGAATTGGCCGAGTGGTCGAAGGCGCACGCTTGGAAAGCTTGTAACGGGCAACCGTTCGTGGGTTCGAATCCCATGTTCTCCGCCATTTTTATTTAAACACTATGGACAATATCGAAACCTGGACATTGCGTTTTGAAAAATACCTGGGTGGGTGCGAGTTTGATGATAGCAGCCATGATATAGGGCATTTTCGAAGAGTATGGAAAACCGCCAACGCTATTGCCGATAATGATGTTGATAGACTTGTTCTTTTGGCCTCAAGTTATTTTCACGATATTGTAAGCTATCCCAAAAACCATCCCAAGCGATCACGATCTTCTGTGGATTCTGCTATAAAGGCAGCTGAGATTCTTGCTCAAATGAATTTTCCGCAAGAGAAAATAGATAAGGTGAAGCATTGTATAGAAGCGCATTCATTTTCGGCCAATATCAGGCCTGAAACGATTGAAGCCAAAATATTACAAGATGCAGATAGGATGGAAGCATTGGGGGCCATTGGTCTTGCAAGGACTTTTTATGTGGCAGGCAGATTAAATTCTAAATTATTCGATGAGGAAGATTTGTTTGCGCAAAAGAGAGCGCTTGATGACAGCAAATATGCCTTGGATCACTTTCAGGTTAAATTGTTAAAATTGCCTGAAACCATGCAGACAGATAAAGGTCAATTGGAAGCTGGTAGAAGAGTCGAAATCTTAAAAAGTTTTATGCATCATTTAAGCTTAGAGCTATAACCATTTTTTCCGTTTGAAATACCAAATCATAAGAGCAGTGATGGCACTCATGGCGAACAAAGAAAAAAAGTAGCCATACTTCCAATTTAGTTCTGGCATGTAACGAAAATTCATGCCGTAGATACCGACGATAAAAGTTAATGGAATAAAAATGGTTGAGAAAATGGTTAAGAAGGTCATGATCTCATTTAATTTTAAATTAATCTGACTTTGATAAAATTCCATAAGTGTTTTCAGCATTTGCTGATAGTGATCAATGGTTTCGACGATTTGAACTGAATGTTCGTAGACATCTCGAAAGTATTTTTTTGTTTCCTCCTTGAGGTCTTCTCTATCGAGACGAAAAATGTGATTAAGCGCGTCTCTAACTGGTCTGACTGCTTTATCAAGATAGAGTAGATCATTTCGAAGTGTGATGATGAGCTTCGAAATATCTTTGAGTTCTGAACCAGCTATTTGCTTTTCCAGTCCTTCAATATCTTCACCAAGTTTTCCAAGAACCTCATAGTAATTATCGACAACAGTATCGATAACAGCATAGAAGAGGTAGTCAGTTCCCATGCCTCTAATTTGACCTCGATTGCTTTTTATACGAGTTTTGATGATGTCTAAGACATCACCTTGAGACTCATGAAAAGTTAGAACAAAATTTTCACCTAGAAAAAGGCTTATTTGCTCAAATGACATTTGATTTGAGGCAGGCTGAAATTCAGTAATAGATTTAGCGATAAAAAAAAGCAGATCATTGAGTTCTTCAACTTTTGGGCGGTGATCCATATTCAAAATATCTTCAAGCCAAAGGCGATGGATCCCGAATATTTTTCCAACTTGTTCAACAATTTTTGGATCGGAGATACCTTGGATAATCACCCATGTAACTGACTCGGGAGAAAAGGCATCAGGAACAATGTCCTCTAGATGATCGACAACACGCTCAGAAAAAGATTCTTTATTGTAGTTAATAACCTCAATATGTAGATCAGTGTACTTATTGTCTGCAATATAAACCAACGCACCAGGAGGAAGACCTTTTTTTGAAGTTCGATGTTTGAGAAATCTAGGCATTAAATTTCCAATAAAAATAGGTTGTTATATTATGCTATCCCTAAAGTACTTTTTCTACAAACCTGAGAAACAGGTGATCATTGCTATCAAATTTAACTTTGATTTTTAAGCCTAAATCCCCTATTATGTAGCCGGTGGCCGGGCCCCTCGAGGTGTCAACAGCGAACTCCGCCAGGTCGGGAACGAAGCAACGGCAGCTAATTGCCATCTGCGTTGTGTTCGGCCACTTTTTTCTTCATTCAAAAGCCTTTTTTGCTTCCATCATTTTTGTTACAGTCTTAACTATTGAACTTTTTGGAAGGTACGATGCATTATAAAGTATTCGCACGAAAGTGGCGCCCAAAATTATTTTCTGAAGTTATTGGTCATGAGCAGATTGTCCAAATTCTAAAAAAATCTTTGAGTACTGGAAATATTGGCCATGCATACTTGTTTACGGGTACTCGTGGAATTGGCAAGACTACCTTTGCCAGAATTTTTGCTAAGGCGCTTAGATGTGAAATGTTAACTGATGATAATGAACCATGCAATAAGTGCAAGGCTTGTGAAGATTTCGAAACTCAGTCTTCTATGGATGTTATTGAAATTGATGGTGCCAGTAACAATAGTGTTGATAACGTTCGCGAGCTTGTGAGTAATACTCAATATATGCCCTCGTTTGGCAAATACAAAGTTTTTATTATTGATGAAGTTCATATGTTATCGAATAGTGCATTTAATGCATTACTAAAAACGCTGGAAGAACCGCCGGCCCATGTTGTTTTTATATTGGCGACAACCGAACCTGACAAGTTGCTGCCAACAGTGCTCTCTAGATGCCAGCGTTTGGATTTTAGAAACGCCAGCAGCAAAGAGATTAAGCAGCTCTTAAAAGTAATTGCGAAAAAGGAAGGAGTCGCTTTCTCTAATGAAAATATTTTAGACGTGGTTGTTAATTTTGGCAGAGGTTCTTTTCGCGATACGTTGTCTATTCTTGAGCAACTGGTGAGTCTAAGTTCAGAAAAGAAAATCACAGAGAATGAGCTAGTTCATGGCCTTGGCATTCTCGGATATAGCAAGCTAAAGACTTTGATGACGGCAATGTTGATTGCAGACATTGATACTCTCAAAAATGAGATTAAGGTTATATTTAATCACAATATAAATTTAAAAAATTTCATATATCAACTTGCTGATGGGGTCTATCGATTTTCTCAAAACTTGAATTCTCCGGAGGAACATCTTGATCTGGCGCTTGCTGATCTTGAAAAGATAAAGGATGTCAGCTTCTCCGAGATTGTTTGGATTTATGAATGCTTGTGCAAAGATATGCAATGGGCAGTCAAATCATTTGCACCAGAAGAAACGGTAATCCTCATTTTGCAAAAGATAACGCTTAGAAGAAAGATATTAGATGGTAGTGATACAATTCGAAATCTGGGTAGTGAAGTTCCAAAAGAGCCAATAGAAAATAAATTTGATCCAAAAGCGCTGGAGTATTCGACTCTTATAGAATGGGTGAAAGAGGTCTCTCCTACTCTGGCAGCAAATTTGGAGCATGGAAATTTCTCTAAAGTTCCAAACATGACAGGAAATGAACTAAATATTGAGATAGGTATCAATACAGACGCCAAAGTCATCTTTGAGTTCGTCAACGACTCGACAAACCTAATGAAGGTTAAAAAGAAGATACAAGAAAAAATTGATAGCAGTGATCTGCAGGTAAACCTGCAGATCAAGTTGATCAAAGAAAAGCTTGAGACGCTCATTGAGCACAAAATGTGTGAAGAGAAAAAAGGGATCGAGGAAAAAAAGAAAAATTTTATGGATCATTCCGGTGTGCAAGAATTGCAAAAGGCTTTCAGTCGTAAAATTGATAAATTAATCGTAGATAATTAGGAGCAAATATGTCGAAAAATATGAACAACATTTTAAAGCAAGCCCAGATGATGCAACAAAAGATGGCAATCTTACAAAAAGAACTTGAGGCGAGAGAGCTAGAGATTTCCTCGGGCGGCGGAATGATTAAAATCAAAATTACCGGTAAGCAAGAAATTCAATCAATAAGAATTGATAAGGAATGTGTTGATCCCAGTGACGTTGAAACACTCGAAACGCTTGTGAAAACTGCCGTAAATCAAGCAGTAAAAGAATCACAAGAGATGGTAAGCTCTGCCATGTCAAAAGTGACAGGCGGCCTTTCAATCCCAGGTCTATTTTAGGTTTTAGGAGAAAATGAAGTGGAATTGCCTAAACCGATAGAGAACGTAGTTCAAGTATTTACTCGACTTCCTGGTATTGGTGAGAAGACAGCTACGCGACTGGCACTCTCACTTATGAATTGGAAGCCAGAGGATATTAGCAGGTTTTCTGATGAAGTAAGATCGCTTTTGTATCTTAAGAAATGCGCTGAGTGTGGTGCATTCTCAGAGCGTGATATATGTCAGATATGTGCCAGTAGTGAAAGGTCAAGTGTTGGAACGCTGTGTGTAGTTGAAAATATCATGGACTTCATGGCGATAGAGAGAGGAGATTCCTTTAAAGGGTTGTTCCATGTTTTGGGAGGAGTTCTTAACCCGATACTGGGCATAGGACCACAGGAATTAAAACTAGAAAAAATTATAGAGAGAGTTGAAAGACTAAATATTCATGAAGTCATATTGGCCCTCAGTCCATCTATTGAAGGTGATGCTACTTGTTCGTTTATAAAAAATATATTGCCTGGTACTGTTAGTGTGCAGCGTATTGGGTTTGGTATTCCAATAGGTGGCAGCCTTGAATATTTAGATTCGTTGACAATTAAAAAGGCGCTTGAGAATAGAAAACAATTGTAAAGTCGATGACGTAAGAGGTAGGGGTGAAAAGAGGAATAGAAAAATTGATTAAAAAACATTTTCCCCTGACTTCAGGTAGCTACTTCTTCTATGTATTTGGTGAAGAGGGAATTCCAGTTTATTCTAATAGTAATTCAGATGATAATCAAAGTATTGGCGTCTTAGTTTCTGGATCAATGAAAGCATTAGAGCACTTGGTTCAAATTTCAGGTTTGCCATCACAAAAAAATCAAGATGAAGAATTTAGATTTAGTTATGCTACTTCTGATACGGGGTTACTGATTAACGACTTCAAGGTTGAGGACAGAAATTATTTTTTTGTGACAAAATTTACAAAAGAAAAAAATCCTGGAAAATTGCGATCAAAAATTAGATTGTTAATCTTTGATCTTGCAACAATAAGTTTGCCCAAGAGTAAAGTAGAAAAAAATAAGGATACCAAGCAACTATTTACCAATATTACGGACAAAGAAGTTGATAATATGTTTTCATCATTAGGAATCTGATTATGTCTTTTGTAAATTATCAAACAAGGGAAATTAACTGCAAGCTTGTGTATTATGGACCAGGGCTTGGAGGTAAAACTACTAATATTCAATATATCTATCAAAAAACCAGTGGGGATAATAAAGGAAAGATAATTTCACTCAATACTGAAAATGAGCGAACTTTATTTTTTGATTTTTTACCTCTAGATTTAGGCGAAATTCGCGGGTTTAAGACGCGTTTTCATCTTTATACGGTGCCGGGACAAGTCTTTTACGAGGCGAGCAGAAGATTGGTGTTAAGGGGAGTTGATGGAATTATCTTCGTAGCGGACTCACAAGTTGAACGAATGGAAGCAAATATAGAAAGCTTTAATGGACTCAAAAAAAATCTTATTGAGCAAGGTTATGACATAACAAAAATACCGTTAGTAATGCAATGGAACAAAAGAGATTTACCAAATATTATTCCAACAGAAGATCTAGAGCGAACGCTAAACACCATTGATGTACCAGCATTTGAAGCCGTAGCAACAGATGGCGAAGGCGTATTTGAAACATTGAAAAGTATTACAAAAATTGTCCTGATGAATTTAAAAACGGGCAGCTAAACATAATTAAAGTATTTAAGAAAAATGATATGAGCTTCAATTAAAGCTTCTTGGGCAAAGCTACTGGACCGTGCCCCAATTAAATGATGTCCTTTGATAACGCCTAAGTTAATAGAATTAAAATAACTTGGGAATTGGGCGCTTTTTGCATCAACCACTCCATCATTAGAGCTGCCACTAGGAAAAAATATTTTTGCTAGAATCATGTAAATATGACTCTCGTACCAATTGGCCTCAAGAGCGAGAGCTGAATAAAACAGATTCTTAGGGAAGAGATGAAAGTTTTTTTGGAACCAATGTGTTTGGTGGCGACTGTTTAGTGATTGCTGAAACTCTTTTGCAAGAATATCGATTTTCTTGTCAATAGATTTGTAAAGTCGATTATTTTCATATAAATGAATTTTGTTAATCATTTGAAAAATCGTACTATCGATATGCTGGGATCCCAAGAGAGGGCTAGCGATTGTAGATAGACCTACAATATTTTTTTTCGACCATTCGGGGTGACGTTTTAAAAAATACAAGCAATCAAGGCCGCCTTTGGAGTAGGCCAGTAGCCATAATTTTTCATCAGGATGATCCTTGGAATATTCAAATAGCTGATCACGAATAAGCTTGGCATTATGCTTAGCACTTTTAAGTCCATGAGTTGAGGCAACAATATATTTGAGATTATTGATTTTTGAAATATTACGGACACCTCGTTCAAAGGCAGCCGTTTTATAGATTTCATTTAAAACACCTGAAACAAGTACAATAGTTGGGAAAATGACTGGGCAACGAATGGAAGATGAGTAACCTTGAATGGTATGCTTTAAAAGGCATTCAACGTAAATACTGTAAAATATCTCAGAGTTCTTAAAAGAATGGTGAAGTGGAATATTTCTAGCAATATGATCAATGATTTCATTATGTCGGGCACTTGGTGGAAAATTAGGCGTATTGGCGGTCGATTTTTTAAATATGGAGATAAGAGAATTTGTTATCCAGGCACTAGAGCCAACAAAATCTTTTGCAAGATGAAAAAGAGAAGTCGTGTCGTGACGCTTGATAATATTATGAATATCGTCTTTGATGTCACCGTAAGAAGTTTGCGTTGCCAATTTTAGAAAATCAAATTTTCTTTGAAAAGAGAAAGGAGCAGGGTTGGTGTTTGTTGCAGGATGTTTACTTGGCATATATTACAAAATAATCAGACTTCCTTTTAAAAATCAATCAATGTAGAATTTTGCCACTCATATAGATTCTTAGTCAATTTGGGAGGAAATATGTCCGGCAATTCAGAAGGACTAATCGGAGTTATAGGTGGAAGTGGTCTCTATCAAATAGATTCAGTTAAGGTTTGCGCAGAGCATTCTATTGAGACGCCATTTGGCTCACCGAGCGACAAGATTATTGAAGCTGAAATGGAAAATGGCACAAGCGCCTATTTTCTTCCTAGGCATGGCAGAGATCATAGATTTTTACCTAGTGAAGTTAACTATCGAGCAAATATTTTTGCCCTTAAGAAGTTGGGCGTAAAATATATAATTTCAGTTTCTGCTGTTGGCTCCCTTACAGATGAATGCCCTCCAGGGACTTTCGTGCTGCCTGATCAACTTATTGATTGGACTAAGGGTAAAAGGGAGCGAACATTTTTTGGAAACGGCGTTGTGGCCCACGTCTCAACCGCCTATCCAATAGAACCTGGACTGCATAAGTTTTTAAATAGCTGTAGTCAAGAATTGAAAATATCCCATAAAAAAAATGGATCATATATCTGTATAGAGGGTCCACAATTTTCAAGTCGAGCGGAAAGTGAAATATATAGATCATTTGGAGCGACTGTTATTGGAATGACAAATGTTCCAGAAGCCTATTTGGCAAAAGAAGCAGGAATGGCGTATGCAACTATTGCCATGGTGACTGATTTTGACTGTTGGAAGGAAATTCATTGCTCTGTGGATGAAATAATGAAAGTTATGAAAGATAACAATCAAATAGCACAAAGACTTTTAAAGTATGCAATACCAAAATTGATAGAATCACCAATACAATTTCATTCAGAGAACGAGGTGGGAATTATGACTCCGAGGGAAAGAATGAGTGATGCTGCCAAAGAAATGGTAGAAGTGTTAATTCGATGACTGCATACCTTCCACACAAATCAGTTTTGCTCAATGAAGTAATTGAAAACTTGTTAAAAGATATTCCGGAAGAAGAAGAATGTTTTTTTGTAGACTTCACCTACGGTGCTGGGGGGCATTCAATTGAGTTATTAAAGAGAAAAAAAAATTGCAAGTTGCTTTGCTTTGATCAAGATATAGAGGCATTTGACAACGCGCAAAAACAAATCGCTGAACTCAATCTTACTGATAGAGTTTATTTATTCAATAAGAATTTCTCTAGTGCTCACGAGGTTCTTTCCTCATTTGATTTTGGAAATAAAAGATTGAGAGGCATTATGGCAGACCTCGGGGTTTCTTCACATCATTTTGACTCGGCAGAAAGGGGCTTCAGTTTTAGAAAGGAGGGGCCTCTCGATATGCGTATGAATATGAATTCTGATCTTGATGCTCGAAAAGTCATCAATGAGTATTCGGCAGAGGATCTTGCAGAAATATTTTTTAAATATGGTGAAGAGAGGTTCAGTAAAAGAATTGCTGATCAAATAGTTCAAAAAAGACTGGATGGAACTATTTTTACAACCACAAAGGATTTGGAGGATGTAATATTTCATTGCTATCCCAAAAAAATGCGGTTTGGGAAAACTCATCCTGCCACCAGGGTTTTTCAAGCTTTACGAATTTATATTAATCGCGAGCTTGAAGTGCTGAGCAATGTTCTTGATACTCTATTTGAGATGAGAGATATGGGCTTTAAGATAGCGATAATTTCGTTTCATAGCTTAGAGGATAGAATAATAAAGCGAAAATTTTTAGAATTTAAAGAAACCGATGAAAAGTCTCAGGTGATAACCAAAAAACCAATTACCCCATCGCGAGAAGAAATAATCCACAACAAAAGATCAAGAAGTGCTAAACTTAGATTGATGACATTTGAAAGATGCTTGAAACAATGAAGACAAAATTAATTAAAGAAATTAAGAAAACTATGGGGAACGCTCTCTTACCCACCGTGTTGGGTCTGCTGGGTATAGGCATCACGTTTGTTTTGTTCAGAATGAAAAGTGTTGAGGTTGATTATAGACGAGCCGGCTTAATTCAGAAAATAGATGATGCTAAAAATGAAAATCGTGATTTACGTGCACGTAAGGCCGGAATACTCTCACCCGAAAATTTATTAAAAGTTGCCTCAAAGCATAAATTTTTTGAACCAAAATCTTCTCAGATAATAGTTGTTCCTTAGGTGCAAATTGTGAAAGAGGACTCATCTAGGAAAATTAAGATTTCTTCAGTGTTTGTGGCATTTCTTGTTTTTTTTCTCATTGTTCTCCTTAAGGCTGCATTTATTCAAGTTATTCCAAATGAAAGCTTAATAAACTATTCAAAAAATCAAATAATTAGAGAGGCGACAGTTTATCCCAACAGGGGGAATATTTATGATCGCTCGCATTCGCCGCTGGCAATTAATATCAAAACCTATGATATTTTTGCACTGCCAAAGCAGATTGCTAATGACTCAACATATCGGACACTAGAAAAGATAGTTTCAAAGAGTAAGTTAAAAAAAATAATTAATAGAATAAAAAAAAGAAAAAGTTTTACATGGATAGCTCGAAGGATTCGGCTGGATTCGGCAGTAGTTTCAGAGCTCAGTGCACTCAAGGGAATATTTCTTGAAGAGGTTCCACATCGCATATATCCGAACAAGGAGTTAATGAGCCAGGTATTGGGTTTTGTAGGTTTGGATAATTCTGGTCTTGAAGGTGTCGAGTATGCATTTGATGCTAAATTAAAAGGCACTCCCCACAAAGTGAGATATATTCAAGACGCCAAAGGAAGACCAGTTAAAATTGAAACAAAAGAAACTGGGGATCAGGGGCAAGACATTGTTTTATCTATTGATAAAGATTTGCAGGCTGTAGCAGAAAGATACTTACAGGAAGCTGTTGTTGAGCATGAGGCAGACGGTGGCGGAATAGGTGTTATGGATCCTGAAACTGGCGAAATCCTTGCCGTCGCTAACTACCCTACTTTCGATCCAAATGAAATAAAAAAATCAATTGCATCTCAAAGGAGGTTGTCTTTCTTTACTGATCCGATAGAGCCAGGCTCAACCTTGAAAGTTCTAACAATCTCAGGGGCTATTGACTCTAAAATTTCAAGGCCGGACACACACTATTTTTGCGAATACGGAAAATTTAAAATTGGTACACACACAATAAATGAAGCCGAAAGCAAGAAACAATTTGAGTGGCTTTCGGTGGAAGAGATCTTGCAGCACAGTTCAAATATTGGAACCACCAAAATAGCATTTGAATTAGGTGCCAAAAAATTGATCGAATATTTTACCGCGTTTGGCCTGGGGTCAAAATCAGGAATTGAGATAGCGGGAGAATCAAGAGGAATATTTCCCGAATTGAATGAGCTGAGCCCTTTAAGATTGAGTAACGTCAGCTTTGGGCAAGGAATTGCCGTAACCGGAATTCAGATGTTATCAGCAATATCTACCATCGCAAACAATGGTGTCTATGTCGCTCCAACAATTATTATAACTAAGGATAGGAAAATAAATTCGAGAGTCGTGGTATCGCCTGAAACAGCTAAGACTATGACCGGCATGATGGTTAAAGCTGTTGAGCAAGGCACTGGTGCTAATGCACGGGTACCATTTTTTACTATCGCAGGAAAGACAAGTACTGCTCAGCGACCTTCAGCGGATGGAGGTTACAAGGGGTATGTATCAGGTTTTGTCGGTTTTCCTGTCAATACTGCGAAAAAGTTTGTTGCCTATGTGTATATCGAAAATCCCAAAAAAGGAGGCTATTACGGCAACTTAGTCGCAGCTCCGGCCTTTAAAAAAGTGGCAGAATATCTACTTTATAAAGATAAAGATTATTACCGTTATGCCTCTACTGAAAAGAACGATGGATCAAAAGTTGAAGACAATGTTTCTGTTAAATCAAGCAGTCTTAATTTTTCAAAGGGAATTATGCCTGATTTTAGAGGACTAGACAAAAAAACGGCGCAGACAGTGTTAAACTTATCAGGCATAGAAGCTTCTCATTTTGGAGCAGGCATTATAAAAAATCAATCTCCTACGCCAGGAACGCACTTAGGAGAAAATGATAAAGTCGAGTTACATTATGAACCTCCCACTGCAGATTGACCTAATGGCTCATGTTTCATTATTGAAACCTGAGTTTGAACAAGTTAATAGTTCTCAAGTTCTAATTAATAGCATCTCGACTCAAATAAATCTTTGCACAGAAGACACATTGTTATTTTACAATTTAAAAGACAGCAAGCAGGCGCAAACATCTTTTAATGAGAGAATGCAGAACTGTCTCAGTAAAAACATTATTGTTTCCTCAGTGCCATGGAAGATCCCTGCAGATCGGAATGTGTTTGTCATGTCAGTTGACAAATTTATGCAGGCAAAAATAACTTTTTCGAATCTGATCTACCCATTAAAAAAAGAGCCAACGTATATAGGAATAACAGGTACAAATGGGAAAACTACTACGGCATATTTATTGAACCAGCTACTCACTTCCATGGGAGAGGAAAGTTTATACATAGGTACATTAGGCGCTTATAAGGGAAAATCGAAAGTAGCAGCAAACTTTGAAACTACGACACCTGATTATATTGAACTTAGAGCGTGTATATTCGGGTTAGGTAAAATTGATTATTGTATTCTGGAAGCTTCATCTCATGCCCTAGAGCAAAATAGGCTTAAGGGTATAAAGTTTATAGCAGCAGGATGGACAAATATATCACAAGATCATTTGGACTACCATGGCAATATGGAAAACTATTTAGCTGCCAAGCTCAAGATCACTAACCTGCTCTATCCTGATGGGAAGTTGGTTGTTGCTCCGGAGCAGGGCGAGTTATTTGAGAATGTTAAGCTTAAATACACAAATACAATTCAAAGCAAAAAAGAGATAATTACCGGCACTGAATATCCTCTTTTCCTACATTATCAATACAATCAAGAAAACCTAAGCTTGGCAGTTGAAATTATCGGGATTCTTGGCCTTCAAATTAAACCTGAGAATATTTCTGATCTTACAGCTCCACCTGGAAGATTAGAATCATTTGAAATTGATGGTCGATTCATATTTATAGATTACGCCCACACCCCAGATGCACTAAATCGTTTATTGCTAGAAACAAAGAAAGCATTTCCAGGGAAATTTATTTCTGTTGTGTTTGGGTGTGGCGGTAATCGTGATCGCTCAAAACGGCCAATAATGGGAAAAGTTGTTGAAAATAATTCAAATGCGATGATTGTTACAAGTGATAATCCTCGGGATGAAGACCCAAACGCAATTATTGATGACATCGTAAATGGAATAACGTCATCAAATAAGGTTTTGATAGAGCCAGATAGACGAAATGCGATCATCAAGGCATTTAGCAACTCACCCATAAATTCAATAATCATCATAGCCGGAAAAGGTCATGAAAATTACCAGGAAATAGCAGGCCTGAAGCACACTTTTGATGACAAGGAGATTGTTAAAAGCCTGAAGGAATTAACATGATATCATCTCATCTTGTAGCAAAGTCGTTATTACCACATCAGGTTTTGGGGACAATTAGCAAAAATGAATATTCGGTATTAACTGATACTCGGAATATTTCAAGTGACTGTATATATATCGGCTTGAAAGGGCCAAGCTTTGACGGCGGAGATTATGCTCAGGACGCTATTTTAAAGGGCGCTAAAGTTATAATAGTCAATCAAGATAAAAAAGATTCAATGCTCTCCTTGATTAAAAAGACGCCAGAAATATGCATTATTATTGTCGATGATACATATTGTTTTCTTGAAGATATGGCTGTCCGTTACCGAGAGATTTTAAGAACCCAGGGCTTAAAAAAAATTATTGCCATTACTGGCTCAAATGGTAAAACCACAACTAAAGAAATGCTAAGTTTTCTTCTTGAAAGCATTGCTCCCAGGCGTGTTGCTCACACATTTGGAAATTTTAATAATCATATAGGTGTGCCTTTAACTATTTTGAAAACAGAAAAAGCTATCGAATATCTCATTGTCGAAATTGGGACTAATCATCCTGGCGAAATTAAAAAACTATGTGAGATATGTGATCCTGATTGTGGAATAATAACCAATATTGGAGATTCGCATTTGGAGTTTTTCAAAAATCGTCAAGGTGTATACCAAGAAAAACTGGAGTTACTTCGTTATCTTGAAAAAAAGAAAAGTTTCAATTTTGTAACTGATGGAGATGATGAATTTCTTGGTGAAGTTGAAGATCAAAAAGGTGTTTATAAAGTCGGATTCGGAAAAAAAATAAATTTCACCTATGGAAATGGCATATGTACCGTTTGCTACAATGGAATTAATCATTCTTTCGCTAATCAAAAAATTTTAGGCCAACATAATTTCAAGAATCTTGCTTTGGCCGTTTCTATGACCAATCTATTGTTTCCCAATTCTCTTCTCGCAATACTTGAAGCTGCGACAAGATTTGTTCCCTCAAAAAATCGCTCACAGTTCATTTCTTGGAATAATATTACAATCTTTTCAGATGCCTACAATGCCAATCCAAGTTCAATGGAAGCGTCTTTGAAAGGATTTGTGGCACACTTAAAAGGCAATAATGTAGGGATAGAAAAGTGTCTATTTATAATCGGTGACATGTACGAACTTGGAGAGAGTACGGAGCATAAACACATAGGCATCGGAAAAATAGCAAACGAACTTGGTATAAAAAATCCTATCTTCGTTGGTCGCTATTCTGGCTTGTATCAAGTTGGTTTTGGATCGGAAAGTACGTGTTTTAATTCGGTACAGGATGCAAAGTTAGAGATTAAAACATATATTGCAAACAAAGATTGGGTTTTTCTCAAGGGATCACGTGGGGTAATGCTAGAAAAGCTATTCGACTTTAATTAATTTGGATTGTTTACTAATATTAATTTACCTGAGATCATCTGAGCATCACTACTTAAGTTTAAAGACAGGACTGCATGCTTTATCATATTCTTTATAGATTTAGTCAGGAAGTTTCGGGCTTCAACGTATTTCGTTATATTACTCTGCGATCCTTCCTGGCCTTTCTGCTGGCTACTTTTTGCTCAATTTTAATAGGGGTTAAATTTATCGATTTCATGCGCCGCAGACAGTTTGGTCAGGTGGTGAGGAACGATGGCCCGAAAACACATTTTAAAAAGGCCGGCACACCGACGATGGGAGGCGTATTTATTATTGCCTCTATTTTTTTTGCTCTGGCATTTTGTGGAAATTTTTTAAGCTACCCGCTACTTGCGTGCTTATTTGTGACCACTTCATTTTTTATTTTAGGGCTTTTTGATGACTATTTAAAAGTTTTAAAAAATAACTCGAAAGGCATCTCCCCGCGAGTTAAGCTGATTTGGCAATTTGCTACTTCCTTCATTGTTATCTATTGGCTCAATAGTAATAACGTTATTGATACTAAAGTTTATTTGCCCTTTTTTAAGGATTACGTCTTTGATTTTGACTATATGTACTTACTCTTTGGGGCCTGTGTATTAGTGGGCTCGAGTAATGCGGTAAATCTAACCGATGGACTGGATGGTTTGGCAATCGGGCCGATAATAACCACGGCAGCAG
>Ga0066639_10001703_pt1 | contig 19582 bp, 25 predicted proteins | sample CryGeyCG2114_010_2_FD_59504 | JGI IMG/M metagenome (GOLD analysis project Ga0066639, IMG submission 59504) | Groundwater microbial communities from aquifer - Crystal Geyser CG10_big_fil_rev_8/21/14_0.10 | ecosystem: Environmental > Aquatic > Deep subsurface > Groundwater | place: USA: Utah...
TGGAAAAGATATCATAGAGAGGATTGAAAATGGGGACTACCCAGATTGGTCTATGGGTACTAAAGTTAAATACGATGTTTGCAGCGTTTGTGGTAACAAAGCCCCTTCCAGAAAAGATTATTGCTCTCACTTGAAATACTATATGAACCGAGTAGACCCCGACTCAGGAAAGCTCGTTTATGCAATTAATCCAAAACCTAAGTTTTTTGACATCAGCTACGTTTTAGTTGGTGCCGATAAAACTGCAAAAACTTTATTAAAAGTCGCCAGAGACAGTCATTACAGAGAAACGGTGAGCTCAGCTTATCTTGCTGAGAAGCGAGCGGAGATCGAAAAAGAACTACCTAGCTCTCCTGGTTCTCAAGCACCTGATTCGATGACGCCGCTTGATATCATGCAAGAAATGAGAAGAAGAGAAAAAGATATTCCTAACGATATCTTAGACTCAATGGCTTCCCGTTTTCCTGCTGAGAAAGTCCTAAGTACTTTAGTCTCCTTGGGAATTATGCCCAAACCACGCGAAACGCAAAGAATTGTTATTATTTCTCGTGGTGATCGAGAGACTGCTGACATGCTTGATTCTGCGAACGTCTGTTTTGATCCTTCTGAGGATAGGGCACTCCCACCGACTATATCGCAACTCATTTCGCGAGATAACTTTGATATAGGGTGTGCCAAGCAAATTACGCCTTTTATGGAGGAAAGATCCAGTCATGACCCTTTCGTAACTAAAAGAATGCTTATCATGATCAATAGCATGCCTTCACCTGAGAGAACTCCTACTTTGATCAAAGTTGGGAAAGTAATCGATGACGGCTTTAGAACAAGTCAAAGTATGACAGAGCGACAAGCTTCAAAGTTTAAGCAAGCCGTTCCTGCCATGGCCATCGCAGCTCTTCTCCATAGAGCTATGTTTGGTAAGGCCCAAATGAATAGTCTATCTGGAATGGACCATCTACTAGTCAGCAACCCTGGTTTAGCTAGCTTGCTTGGATTAAGCGGTGCCATGGTGATAAACCAAGTATTTTCAAACAAAGTAAAAACCAACCCTCAATTCGAGATGGAACCTGAAGTTAAAATGGCTTCAGCTACAAGCAGAATGCTTAAGGGTATGGGAGCAACACACCTCATGTCTGCCGGACTAGATTATCAACACGATACGGATCCGGCATACCGAGAGGGGATGATCAAGAGGATAGTAAGGACGAACCCCCAGTTAGTTGACGCTGCGTTATTATTTAACGCTCTATCTGAACCAAGTGGTGGTGGTTTACATGGCGCTTACAAAGGGATGAAGAGCTGGGCCAAACCAATAGTTAATCCTGTTTTACAGAGGTTCACTAAGATGGCGCAAGATCAGAATTACAATCTTCAAAATCAAACTCAAAAGGAAGAGCAAGGTCTTGGTAAAAAAATCCTAAAATCTTCTTTGTGGCCGCTGGTTATGGGACCAAGACGGCTACCAGGAAGACTGGTCGGTAACGCCTTAGATCAAGCGCTGTTCCACGCTGCAGAAAAAGGTTTTGATAAAAAACCAAAGAAGAACTAAACTTGAATCAGTATTTAACCACGGAGGACAACTATGGCTACTTTAAAAGAATTACTCGAAGGTGACCTCAACATCGGTACTTCCGAAAAGACTGCTTCAGTACACTCTTCTTCTAAAAGTGCTATTAACGATGAAATTGACAAACTGGCTTTATCGCTAGGTTTCGACTTCAACAAAATGGCCCAAGAAGACGAGGCTTCGAAAGAAGACAAAGCTGAATACAAGAAAGAAGATAAGAAGGAAGATGAATCTGAAAAGAAAGCTGCCGAAGCTTCTAAAGAAGATTCAAAAGAGTACAAAAAAGAAGACGAAAAAGAAGAAAACAAGAAGGAGGCTTCTATGTCATTAGCACATCTTTTCAACACATTGTACCCAGAAGATTCACAGCTTAACAAAACGGCTGCTGAAGTAACAAAAGAAGCTCAAGAAGAGGCAATCGGAGCTCGCGCTTTCGAACACTTCAACGAGAGATTCTCAAACCGTATGGCGAAAGTAGCAAGTGAGCTTAAAACTTCTACTGGTACTGGTAAAAGCACAGGTGAAGATGCTTCTTTCCCACAACAAATTCCTAACGACGCCTGCGCTAAGGACCAAAACGCAATTGGTACTGACAAGAAAGAGGGCGGAGAGGAAGCAATGAACAAAGCTGAAAGAGGCGCTGCTGCTTCTGGAAACTTTGAAGGTGACAAGCTTGCTATGGCCATGAGAAAGCTCATGATCCAAAATTCTATCAAGTAATTAACCTTAACAAATAAGGAGTCTGGTTATGAAATTTTCTGATTTATCAAAAGAAGATCAAACCCTCCTTAATACTGATCTCGGCGAATACGAAAAAGTTGCTGCGGAACAGATTAAGGTTGCTGGTGAGATGATGGATGTTGGGGCTGCGTATGCTGTTGAAGTTGTGGAAAACATCGAGAAACAAGCTGCTGAAGCCAAGGATTTAGAAGATAAAAAAGAAGAAATGGATGAAGAGTCTGAAAAGAAAGCTTCAGATATTTCTATGTTTATCGAAAAAGGTTTTGTTGAAGAACTCTGCAAACTTGGTTCTGAAAAATACAACGATGAGCTCGCTTACATTAGACCTTTTGTTGCCCAAGCAATGACCGCAGATGGAGCAACTGATGAGCAAATCAAAGTTGCTATGGAATCAATGGGTGAAGACGAGTCTTCTAAGGAATACAAGAAAGAAGATAAGAAGGAAGAGGAATCTGAAAAGAAAGCCTCTGTTGAATTATCCGATGAAGACAAAGCTCTTCTTGCTACTGACTTTGGCGAACTCGAAAAAGAAGCGGCGGAACAAATCAAGCTTGCAAACGACATGTACGGGTTAGGAGCTTCTTACGCTCAAAACATTGCAGCTCAGCTAGACGAATCCTTCACTGCTGAAGATGGTTCTGAGAAAGTAGCTTCAAAAGCTCTTGATGAAGAGTCCGAAAAGACTGCTCAAGAATTGGCTTTATTTATCGAGAAAGGCTTTGTTGAAAAACTTGCTTCTCTTGGTAAAGAGAACTACGACGATGAGTCTGCTTATCTAAACTACTTCGCTCAAGAGAAATTAGCAGCTGAAGATAAGCACTACGTAAGACGTGTTCTCTTGGGTAACCCTATCTCCGGAGCTATTGAAGCGAAAAAAGGCAAAAAAGCTGAGACTTTTGTGAACGCTGTTGGTCATAGCGTTAAAGAAACCCTCAAAGGAATCGGAAAAGGTGCCCTTGGTGGAGCTGGTGTTGGTGCTGTAGTTTCAGCAGCAAAAGGTGCAAAAGACGCTATGAAAGGCGGAGGCACTACCAAGGAAAAGATTATGAAAGGTCTTTTAGGGGCTGCTAAAAGCTCTGGTAAAGGTGCTGAAATTGGTGCTCGTGCCGGGGGTGTCGCTGGTTCTTATGTTGGTGAAGTTAAAGGTCACTTAGGGGGTGAAGCTACTCGTATTCACAACCAATACTCAAAAGCTAAAAAGTAAGTATTCAACGGCAGGGGATTTAGATCTCCTGCCTTTTTTGGAGTTTGTATGAACATTAAGGATATTTTCAATGAGGCAGACAGTATCATTAAAAAAGCTTCTGCAAAAGCTCCCGAGAAATCTCAGGTCAAGACGGCTTCTATTGACCCAGAAATTGGTGCTCTGGCAGATGGCATTTTAAATGGGAAATTCGAAACACGACCAGAACCCGTTTTGTATAAAAAAACAGCTTCTGTTGAAATGTCTCCTATGGAAAAAATTGCCCATTCCGTAGCCATAGTTGATACCTTACTCAACATTGCCAAGATGCAAGAGTTAGAAAAGTTTGCCTCGATTGCTGAGGAGCGGGGCTATACGCCTGAGCAAATTAAGGGTTACCTTGAGAAAAGAGCATCTGAAATGGAACTCCTCTCTGTAGCACCTTTGCTTCACCTAACAACTACGATGCCAGAAGCGGCCGAAGTCACCAAGACTGCTATGCAGCGTGCTTCTTCTCGAAGCGAAGATGTGTTGAGTCAGGTTCAAAAAGCGTTTCAATAAAATAAATAAAAGGTTCCGATGAGTCATGTAGTGAACACTACCTCTTTTACGAAAGGTGCCGCAGGTAAAGGCATGGCCGTACTGAGAACAGCTCGCCACGCGCTTCTTGATAAGCATTTTAAAGAATTACCACCTAGAGTGCAGAGGGGTCTCATGAGGGATCTTTCTCGTCAAGGCGTGGATAGTATCTCGGGGCTACTGACGGGGCTAATTCCCCATAAAAGGACTCGAGAGACTTTAAAGAAGACCATGACGAGGCATATAGGAGTTCCGGCCCTTAAGGCGGACATCGCTGCAGGAAAAGCCTTGCAAAAGGTGACACCATTCAAAAATATGTTTAAAATAAGAGAGAAAGTTCCATTAGGTGGTAAACTATACGAAGAAATTAACCGCCCTTCTGGGTTAGCCCCTGCGACTAAGGTAATGCAATTTGCAGTCCCTATTGCAGGAGGAATGGCCATAGAAGATAAAATAGACAAATTGATGGGCGATAACAATATGAAAAAACAAGCCAATAAAGCTACTGTTACTTTAGAGAAAACAGCAGCAGTTAAGTTGGCCACAGAACTGATTCGGTTGCAGAGTGAAACCTCTAAGCTTGCGCAAGCCAACACGAGTCACGAAAAAAGGGCAAAGGCAGAAAAGTTAGTCTACAAACAAGCAAGTTTAGGGCTAACCAACTTCCCTCAGTCCTATGAGGAGCTACAGGAAAAAGTAGCCTCTCTTGCAAACCAAGATCTCGACGTTGTCGAGAAGGCGTTAGAGTTTCAGGTAGGAGATGTACATATGGGACAACTTCATAATTCGTTTATGGACACCCCAATATCAACAACTCCTGAAGGACAATTCGCCGCAAGCTTACTAGGCGACGATGTATTTTAATTAATCTTTTTAAGGAGGATTGCTATGGCTACTCAAATCGTTCCTGACGTTGGTGATATCCGCGCACAGGACAATGCTCTGAAGGTTCTACGTGGGTTTGAAACTTCTCATAGAAACGACCGTAAGCTCAACGGTGTTATCACTCTCGTTCGTGGGGAATGGGCCAAGAGAAACAACGACGGTACGGTTCAAAAAGTTTCTGCCGGTGGTTTAGAATCTCCAGCTGTTCTCGTTTTTCGCGGAACAGAGGGTTATGACTCTAAAGCAACTGGACAAGTCACTGTTTTTGAAAACCCATCGAGTATGATTATCAGAACAGACAATTTTTCAGCTGCTTCTTACAATGTTGGCGATCTTCTTTTGGCCAAGTTAGTTGGTGGCAAAGGCACACTTGTTAAAGCTGCTACCGCTGGTGAACAAGCCGTGGCTGTTGCACGTGTCTCTACTGTCGGTGACGGGTACATGGACTTGGACTTACTTTAATTTTTGGATCGTAACTTAAAATTTATTCAACAAGGAGTTGATCATGTTTCCTGAAGGACTTGATGCACAAACATTCAACAATCTGTTTATTGACAGATTGGACACTCAAGAGGGTCTCCAAAAGACAGCTAGCGCTGGTGCTGCTTTTGTTCGCTCAAAAATCCGTGAAATTGGTTTCGCTCGTCGTATCCTCCCTATCGAGTCTGTGACTCGCGCTGACTGTCAAAGAGCAGTAGATCACGATACTTTAGTAAAGATCGTGGATTTAGAAATCGACAGTAAAGCCTTGGCCGTAAACTTCGCTTCTCAAGCAAATGAAAACTACATCGATGGCAAGCGCTATGCGATTCCGTTTTTCAAGATTGAGTCTGAGAAGTTCGTAAAACCTGAAGCTGAGCTTTTAGCTTATGATTACCCAATCACTAAGGTAATCGAAGAGAACTCAGTGAAAGACATCCAACGTATTGAAGATGCTAAGTTCATTGAATTCGCTGAATCAGCTATCAATGGTACTGGCAAGCGTCTTGTGAGTTCTTCTACAAGCAACACTCGCAAGGAAATGACAAAGCTCTTTAAGATGATTGATGCTGATCAATTGGAGATGGGTACTGCCCTTATGCACCAAGTAGACTTCGATGACTACATGGTTCAACCGGCTACCGAAATCGGTCATGAACTCGCTTCTGAGATTAGTAAGGACGGGTACAAATACCCTAAGATGATGGGGCGTAAGGTTGTTGTTACTAACAAGACTGACCTAATTCTTCCTGGAGAGATCTGGGGATTCACTGGTCCAGCTTACCTTGGTAACTTCTTTATCTTGTCCGACATGAAGTTTTGGATCAAGAAAGAAGCTGACTTGATCGTTTGGAAGACTTGGGAATACGTCGGACTTGGTTTTGGTAACATTCGTTCGATTGCTAAGATCGAACTTGATGTTCCAGCTCCAATCCCTGTTAATGGAACAGTTTAATAGCTAACTAGCTTTTCATCCAGGGGTCTTAGTACCCCTGGTTTTTCTTCGGAGGACACATGGCTCAAAAATTTCAATTAATAAACAGCACTAGAAAACAAAACCCTAAAAATATTAGAGAAAGAGTTGGTTTTCTCGTTAGTGTTTTTGCAGTCCAAAGTGGACACAAGTCTGAACACACTCTCAACCCTGGAAGAAGTGTTTTAACGGAAGAGCTCGAAGAGTCTCATCTAAGACTTCAAAAATCAGGAGCGCTTGAGATCAGACCAGTTAAAGACGTATCACTCTTGCTTAAGCAACATGCCAATAAACCTGCTCCCAACGCGAATCAAGTAAACAGCGATGGAAGCGTTACGCGAGGAACGGAAAAGAAAAAAAACACCCGGTCAAGCAAAAAAGGTAAGGCAATGAGCATGGGAGAAGCTTCAGCAGCTTCTCAAAAAGACTTTAAAGCCTCAAAGAAAAATGACGAAGGTGCCGTTAATCCGGATGGTAAGGATAATTTTACAGTGGTTGCCCCAAACCTATCTACTCGCCCAGAATCGGAAGGGTTTACGGTCACGGCACCATCTAGAGAGAACAGAGAGTAAGCTGTGAGGAGAGCGTATGGATTGTGGACCACGAACAGCTGATGGCATTCGTAGAATGAACAAAGCGAAGAAGTTTCTTCGTTTATTTCTAAGGGACACTCCTGCACTCAACAAACTTATACGAAAAGAAGAATCCGACGATGAACTGATGGAGTTCGCACTAGAGCTGTGTCTCAGTGATTGGAACTCCACTGTCCCTCTTATTTCACTGCAATCTATAGAAACCTTCCCAAGCCTCTATCTCTTGATGCACGGGGCGACAATTCAAATCCTTAAAATGCAGGGTATCTACCAGGACAGGAACCGTCTAATCTACAACTCTGGTGGGTCCAGTTTTTCTCGTTTTGATAAAGGCCAGAGTTATATGAATTGGCTACAGATGTTTGTATCTGACTATGAAGTCAAAAAGAAAAACTACAAAATTTACCAAAATATTAAGCAAGGCTGGGGTGGTATTAGCTCGGAATACGACGATATCGGCTTTAGCTTTTAAGGACTAAAGATGTTCTCCAGCGCTGGAAATCTTAGGGATATCGAATTTAAGATGGCTTCCGCACAAGTCTTAAGTTTGGCAGACTTCCCACGCATACTCATTCGATGGGAGCTAAAAACTACCACTCAAAATCTTAAGAACCTAAAGTTTGTTGTATATCGGGGGGAAAGCCCTGAAGATATGTCTCCTATTACGGCAGAAATAGCAAGCGATCAGCTTTATGAGTACGTAGACACGGAGCCTTCTTTACGGATGTTTCAAAAACACTACATCTATAAAGTAATCGCAAGAGAATACCGGTCGAATGCGGTTGTCCAAACCTTTGAAAGTAATGAGTTCGCTTGGCAAATTGGCGAGGATCTTGTTGGTCTCTATATTGTAGAAGAGCACGAGTTTAAATACCGCTATATAGCCGGAGCTCCTGCGCTGATCTTGAAGAGAAAGAGAGACACTACACACTGCCCTGAGTGTTGGGATGTCATATTGAAGAGAGTTACTAAGTCCAACTGCCAAACCTGTTACGGGACGGGTACTCTTGGTGGGTTTTACACACCTATTCCTATATGGATGGATTTTAACCCAGAACAAAAAATTGACATGGTAGCGGAGTTTGGTGAGAAACAGGTTGGCCAAAACGATGCAGAACTCACCAACTACCCACTTTTAGACAGTGGCGATGTCATAGTAGAAGTCTTACCTAATAAGTTATGGCGAGTTGAGAGTGTTTTCTTAGCAGAAAAAAGGCAGACAGTCCTGCGTCAATTAGTTAGACTATCTCATGTTAATAAGACTGATATAGAATATAAACTACCCTTGGATGAAGAGATCAGAGTATCCATGGTAGATGAATTTAGGGCCATCAGGGATGAGACGGAGTTTTAATGGAAAAAAGCAATAAAACCACCGACAAAATCCTGGCTGAAAAGTACAAATTTAAACCGGAGGGGGTCCGACGGTTTGCATCAAATAAAGAGGCCTTATCTCATGTGAGAAAGACACTCGAAGAATTGCATAGTAGTGTGTTACAATCTGTAGAGGGAACAAATGGCAGGCAGTAATTGGCAAGACTACAGGCCTGGAGAGCAAAGGAAAGAGACTCCTAATATTGCAGTTTTTGCAAAAAGAGCCTCTCTCATGTTTCTCCAAGAGCTCTTTAGTACGAGACCATCCGGTTGCTTGCGATACGATCGGGATGACACAAAGACAGAGATTCAGATTTGCGACCAACACACAGTAAATTTAGCTGCTGTTCAAATCAAGCCAGCAATTATAGCCGTACGAGGGCCAATGAGCGCCCAAAATATGGGGCTTGGTGGTAATGGTGTCGAACAGAGAGGTTTAACTACTGGTGACCGCACTTATAGCGATCTTATTCTCGGTTCGGTAGCTTTTTCTTGTTACTCTCGTGAGGGGATTGAGGCTGAAAATTTGGCGTATGTTGTGTTCAACAGCTTCAAACTGTTCAAGCCAGTCCTAAGAGAAGCAGGTTTTTTCACAATTAAAAGTGTGAGCTTAGGTGCCGAAGCGTTGATTGAGAGCGGTGTGGAAGACGAGTTGTATATGGTTCCTGTCTATGTGACATTGCAGATCCAAGATAGATGGGTCTTAAGTGATAAAGCAGCTCGAAAATTGAAACAAATTCTCATTGATTGTGAGAATCATCTTTAGGAGGAGAGTAGTATGGCTTACAGACTACCCGGCGTTAAAGTAACGCAGATTTTTCTAAATGCGCAACCAGCTTTGGCCGCGCAAGCTCTTCCCAACGTAGTGATCGGACCAGCTTACCAGCTTGTTAACGATGACTTGCTTGGGACTTATACTGGTAATCTCCAGGCTTACGGCTATGCTAGTTTGGCTGCCGGGGCTCAAGTCGATCTTGAAAAAGAATTGGCTGGTGAAGTTTACCCAGCAACTAAGAAACCTCTTTCCGTTGTCATCAAAGACGCGACGATTGAGATCCTCGCTGAAAGTTCGACAGGGTACACACAAGGAGGAAGCTTACAATCTTTCAAGGACGATACTGCAACAAAATTTGCAAACGTATTGGCCGGAGACAAGGTTGTTATCTCGCCTGTGACTGGATTGCCTATCGTAACCGCTCAAACTGACGGCGTAACATCAACAGCTAACCCTAACAGATTAACTGCTGGGTCTGCTGGTTTGTTTGCAAACGTAAAACCAGGTGACTCTGTGGTTGTTACAGGTGGTTTAAACACGAACACTGGCACCTATACAGTTACTGCAAAAATTACTGACGATCTCCTTCTTCTCGATGGAAACGTCAATGATGGTGGGGGCGCATCGTCTGATGTTGCTTACACTATCTCAGGTGATCGCGGTAATAATAACGCTGGTGAGTATGTTGTTAAGGCCAAAACAAGTGATAATATCCTGGAGCTACAAAGCCCACTAAGTGAAGAAGAGTCTCCAATAACTTACACAGTTATCAGAGATGTTGATTCCATCGAGGTTGATCGAGTGGATCTGATTAGTGAACCAGGGTTTGTTGCCGATGAGAACGGGATTGAGCTCCCAGCAGGGCTCTTGTTCTCTGTTGGAGTAAACGACTTTGAGATTATCGATGGTAGCGTTTATGCAAGCTATCGTGGTCTCAGAAACGATTTAGCAACACAACTAAGAGAGTTTACAGATATCGCTGAAATTTATGCTTTGTACGGGAACTCTTCTCAGGTAACTCCACAAAACCCTCTAGGTTTTGCTTCTAGTATTGCTCTTCAAAACGCTGTCACTCCTACTAGAATTTTAGGTCTTGATGGTGATGCTGTTAGTAATGAGCTGTTGTCTTACTTGAACGCATTTGATGTCCTTGAGGCAGAAGACACCTCTTCTACGAACCCAAGTTACGCGATCACAGTATTGACGCATAACCCGGTTATTCATCAAAACTTAAAGACTCACGTTGACCAGCTATCTTCTGCTGATAATAAGCTAGAGAGAATGGGTTTATTCAACAGAACTCTTATCACTGAAGAGGAGTTACAAGCTGTATCAACGACTAGTACATTAGTCGTTGGTGCGAGAATCATCGTTAATACCCAAGTAGACGGAGAAGGTGCTTTTGTTACTCCGACCGTCTTTACCGATTTATCAGTTGATGCATTTTTAAATGTTCAACCAGGTGACACGGTTACGATTGTTAGTGGGACAAACTGCACTCCTGGTGCATATGATGTTGTGTCGAAAACAGATAATAACAACGTTGTGTTAAATGCTGCGTTCATTACTTCTGGAACAACTTCAGACATTGTTTATTTCATCAATCGAAAAGACGGGGTTGCTTCCAATGGAATCAACTTCTACGACCGTAACGCAACCTTCTTTGCAACAGGTATAGGCGCTGGAGATATCATCAGAATCACAGCAGCATCAAACTCTCTTGCGATTGGAGATCATAAGATCACTAGTGTGATTTCCGATAAAGAAGTTCAAGTTGAGCAGATTCCAGGTATCACTGTCCTAGTAACTGCAATCGAATATGAAGTTGTACGCGAGCTTACGAAGACTAAACAGGCGGAAGCTATTGCCGGATATAGCTCATCGATTGGCTCTCGTAGAATGGTTCACGTTTGGCCAGATGTCATAGAAGCTCCGGTCGGTAACACGATCGAAAAAGTTCCTGGGTATTACGGTGCTGTGGCCATTGGGGCTTTAGTCACTGGTCTTCCTACACAGCAAGGTTTCACTAACCTCTCTCTTAGTGGGTTCCTTGGATTGTCACATTCAAGTAGATACTTTAAAGAGAGCGAGTTGAACACTATCGCCGGTGGCGGTACTCTAGTTCTAGCTCAGCAAGGTGAAGGTCAGGCCTTATTTGTTCGTCACCAGCTGACAACAGACACATCGACAATCCAGTTCCAAGAGTTGAGTGTGACAAAGAACGTCGACTTTGCTGCTAAGTTTATTAGAAACAACTACAAGTCTTTCATCGGTGTTTACAACATTGTTGATACGACTTTTGACGAGTTGAAATCTAGAGCTAAGGCACTCATTACGTTCTTGAAAGAAAGCACTCGCCAGCCTCGAATTGGTGGTGTGATTCGAAGCGGAACTCTTACTCGAGTCGTAGAGTCAGAGACACAACCGGATACAGTTCTTATGACTTTCCGTTGTGACTTCCCTATCCCGCTCAACAATATCGACATCGACCTTGAGATTGAATAAGGAAGGAGGACCTAATGGCCACAACAGACTACAGTAACTGGGACTTTCATAATTTTCACGTTCAACAAGAACTCGAAGGCGGGCAATTTGTGTCCGCTGAGAGTACCTTGATTGCTTCAGGTCCACCTAAAGTTTCGCAGACAAGCTCTGCTGGACAAACTGGTGGGGTGTACCCAATCGGACTCTTGGAGTCTGTTGGTTTACAACAATCAAAGCAATTACAACGTATCTTTGAAATTGGTTCAATTAGATCTTACTTTATTCCTGGACGAGTTATCGGTTCATTGAGTATCGGAAGAACGTTCTATTTTGGCCCATCTCTTCTTAGAGTGTTGTACGCTTATTACAACCAGCCTAACAACCCCAATGGTATCGTCTTTGGATCGCAAGCTCCGGGATCTACCATCACTGTTGATGGAAAAGAAGTTCTCGATCCAGCAGCTCAGCTTTTAGACGTGGTTGATGCAACATCACTTCACACTTTAAGAAAAACTCCTGGTGAAGACTACTTCTTTATCGATCTTGCTTCTGACCTCTTCAACCAACCAACTGGTATGGCAATCTACTTTAAGGATGCTAATACAACCAGTGTTGGGGCAATGTACTTAGAGACATGTCATGTTCAGGGTCATAACATGAGTATCTCTTCTGGGTCTGTTTTGATCATGGAAGGAGTATCAATGCAGTTTGATCGAATTGTTCCAATCAAGATTTTGACCGCTTAATTTAAACGGGCTCCGAAAGGGGCCCTTTTCTTAAGCTTGAATTACGGATGAATCGGTTTATCTTGGAGATTAGAGACAATGAACAGCATATCCTGCGGATTCTACAAACAAGCAAACACATACGGCGGGTCAAGTTACAGTATTGGCCAAGGTTCCTCGAGAGGATATCAATCTGATTCGGAGAATGGTTCGTCTTCTAACAGGACTGCTAAGATGCTCGCTGGTGGAGCTATTGCTGTTGGTGGTGGTTTAAAGGCCGTTGATACGGCCAGAAAAGTTTCTGGGATGAGCAAAGTCAGGTCGGCTCAAGACAGGCTTAGAAACGCTGCTAATCCAGGGATGGTTGATAAATTAATGTTGTCACCTGAAGCTAGGAAGGTTCGTGTTGAAAATGCAAGACAAAACCTAAGAGCGGCAGGATCTGCCGTTCGAAACACCCCGTCGGCCGCAAGCCAAGTTGTTCAAGGAGCAAGGGATCTTATCTCGAGAGTCGCTGCAAAACCTGAAATTGGGAAAGTAGTCAACAGTGCTCAAAGTACAGCATCGAAGATAGTTGGTAACCCTAACGTAACAAAGGGTGTCCAAAATGCTAAGGGTTTGGCATCACGGGCAGTTTCTGGGATTAAAAACATAGCATCGGGGTTCTTAAAGAAGGCCGGAGTCCAAAAGCAAGTAGCCGCTGTTGGAGTTATTTGTGATAGTAAATTCCTGATGGGTAAAAGAAAAGACAACGGTAAATGGACCCAACCTGGTGGGCATATGGAAGAGGGTGAGACCCCTATGGAAGGGGCCATTCGTGAGTTGAAAGAAGAGACTGGTATTGTGGCCAAAGAATCAGACCTCAAGAGCATTGGTAGTAAAATTGTTGCCGATGGAAAAATCAAAGTTCATGGGTTTATTATGGACTGCAAAGATAAGCCTAAAAGTTCAATGCTTCAAGACCCGGATGAAGAAGTTTATAGATGGTTATGGAAACCTATGGAGCTCCCTCAAGACGTTAAAGAAAACCTACATGTCCCAAAAGGGAATATAATCTTTGATCATCTTAAAATAGAGTATTAATAGGTAAAATTTAGGCTTCGTGAACGGCCGTAACTGTCTGTTGGGCCGGTTTTGGGATAACGCTAGTACCGTTTAAAATCATGTATCTTTTTTTGCAATACTTGCACAAATACTCCATGTCGATAGAGCGACTCTCCCAATCTGCCGGTAAGATAGAAATATCCATATCAAAGTGGTGGGCCATCATATTAAAAGAGCACAAAGGTTTTTTAGGGTCTTTTTCATTAGGAATGTGATCTTTTGCCATACTACACCAACGCGTTTAAGAGTTTAAATATTTGTTCGTTCATTTCCAGGAGATCCTCATTTCTGACAGACCACACATCTAAAAGGTTTTTTGCCTTCATTGTAATCTCTGGAATTTCCCATTGCCTGTTTGGTGGAAAAACATCCACTTGTATATTATCAGGGATTGTTTTACTCATGGTTTTCGCTATAGCAAAGAGAACTCGCTGAAGAGTTACTCGGTACTGCTTCTTAGGGTGCCAAGGCTTTATGTGTAAAACGTAATCATCCTTGTGCCACCCGTGAGCTATCTCAATATAACCGTTCCTACTAACTCGTAGGTCTGGACTTGAGAACCTATCTGGTTCTTCTTGTTCAAATTTCCCGCTAAAGTCCCCACTGAGCTTAGAGCCTTTTTTAACTTTCTCCTTGAGGATATCTGCTGAGTCTTTTAAAAGAATATCCGCAAAAGTCTTTACGTCATCTTCATCTGTGTTAAAAACTTCTTCAAGTGGGGTTTTTGGGGCACTCATTTAATCTCCTCGTACTCTAAAAACAAATGATCAAAAAATGCTTCGATATCTCCAAACTCAAATAATGTTACTTTGCCCATATCAATGAGATCCTGTAGTTCTTGTCTGGTCATGTTTCCGTTACTTGGGATAAAGGGGCTACGAATGACGTACATAATTTTATTAGCATCACACCCAATAACACCAAAGCCGTGATTAAAAGTGCCCTCGATTTTATGTAAAAATGTGAGTTGAGTTGGACTAAAAGGGTGTTCGAGTAACTTACTATCAGCGTTCTCTGGAAGCTTCTTAATAAATTTACTCTCAAGACCCCTGCAGGTTCCATATGCCCATAAAAAGAAGTCTGGCACTCCAACATTGTATTTATCGGATGTTTTCATGTAAGTTAATTTTGGATAGAATCGTTTAAATTCGCCTGATAGATAGGCATTGAATTGGTTTTCTGTTCTCATGTGTTCTCCTAAGCATTTCTTAAAAGTTCAGCAATCTTTTCTTTGGCAGCATCGATATCTAAGCTGTTTTCCAAAATAGAAAAAGCTTCCGTGAGTCCTGCAAGATAGTGCTTATTTTCAAAAGTTTGATCGGAATAAACTGCGAAAGTTCTAACTCTTATGTCTTCTTTAGAGCCTATGGCATCATACCGAAGGTACCCGTCCACCATATAGCGTCCACCCTTTTTAACAGTATCAGCCACTTTTTCAGCAACAGAACCAAGGCTTTCAATACGCACGATGTTCTCGTGTACTCGTTCTTCCCGATGTTTATTTTTGAAATGCTCATTGATTTGTAAAAGGAAGGAGGCTATGGGTGTGCTTTTGCCGAGCTTTTGGAGAGTTGGTTGTGTGATTACTTTGCCGCTAAGCCAAACTTTATTTATGTCCATTGTGTCTTCCGTGAAACTAAAATTTTTAGTTATATGAATAAACTTTTTACTAATACTAGTAATATTTTTACCCGATTATCTTAATCTTACCACAAGAATACCCATATCTAAAAGAAAGAGGCGCTTTTATGCGCCTCTCTTTACTGAAGAAGCCCTCGAAACCCACCATAGTTTAATCTGGTTGGCATTTCTTGGTTTAATCCCCCTAATTGCCTTAATCCACCGCCTTCGTGCATCATGGCGTATCTTCCTTTTTTGCCCATCCCTGCATATTTGTGGTGTGGGCACTCTATGTGCTTACAAAACAGTGAACCACACGTGGCCTCTGGAAGCGAGGGTCTTCCTTTAGATACACACCCATTGCAGGCCATAACAGTGTCTCCGCTATAACCATGGATGATCTCTGTGCACCACGAGTCGATGCCACAAAGCATGCATGACTTCGGAGGTAACGGGACTTTAATGTACTCTTCTTTTGTGTACATGCTTCCGTCATAGCATATAGTCTCCCCGTCTCGATAGGCGTAGTAGAATATCTCGTGTTCTTCATATCGAAATTGTCTTGCCAGAGGAGATGCAAGCCAAATGAGTGACGACAAAAAAGCCAACTCTACATACTCTCTAACATTTGATTCACCTGTTTCAGGATTTACGCAAACACTCTTAAGAAGTTCTTCTCCACCAATTTCTTGTAAGTAATCGTTGAAGTAATCAGGTATGTAATTTTGCATGTAATCTTCTATAATGTGCGCAGCAACTTCAAACATCCCAGTGTGTGGAACGTATTTGTTAAACTCCTCAAACCATGTGATATCCCCGTCGATTACGTGCTTGAATACTTCTACTTTTTCCGGTTCAGCAATCTTGTCTTGTGGATTAGGCCCAAGGCTAGCTTTAGACACTTTGAAAGTGTGTGTCATCCACTCAGAGGATTCGTTAACATCTGAGTATATGAGTAAGAAATAAGGATCCCAGTTCCCTGCGTAGCTAAGACCCATCATCCCAGCAAATCTAGCTAAGTTAGTTAGCTCGGGAGGGAAGATGATGTTGTACTCTTGGAACTTCCCAACAATGAACTCAACCATGCCTTCAGGTACATCTTGCAGCCCTCGGTAAGCCCCGTAGTAACCTCCACCACCCATTAGGCCATACCCTTCCCCGACAAGCTCATTCAGTGTTCCCTCTTGCATCAGAGATTCCCTCTCTCCAATAGTTCCTCTTTCAATATTCTCCTTGATCTCGTTGTTACCAAATCCCTTAATTTTCTCTAAGAGTTCGTCAAGTACCCGCATACTTTCTCCTTAGGTATTACCTTTTTTATTTTTGGCCTAATGACACAGATAGGCCTCGGGCGCAGTGTTGTCCCAATTAGGATGTTTGTTTTTTTTGTTTTATGTATTTTAATGGTTCTCCAGACTCTATCATTGTTTAAAAATCTGAACTCGTCAGCGTATTCAGAGCAGATTTTACAGTAGAATTTAACGGGGTTTTTCCCCCATTGAAGAAACCGACTTTTATCAGCATACACAATGCTGTCATACCCAAAGCCAAACCATCTGAATGAAGTTGCTTTGTAGGATCTCTCTTCTTGTTTTGAGTTTAAGGTAGTGACTTTGTGGACTGCAAATCGAGGTAGCAATTTTTTAAGATTCATATTCCCTCCACAGCATCTCTCGCGGTGGAGGGATACTTTTTAAATTATTTTAAATTCATCAATTTTTATGTCTGGTTGATTGATCTCATCCAGACAATCACAGAAGCTAATTTCAAATTTTGATTTTTTAGCTGCAAGAAGCTTGTCTCTTTCTACATCCATAGTTCTTATAACAACTTCTCCTGACGCTTTGTAATGGTTATGGGAGTACTTGCCGTGGAATTTGTCTCCCTTTTGATTTGAATGAACACTTGTAGGAGTAACCAGGACATTCTCTGCCCACGCCTGAGTCTTTCCTGATTTAGATGATTGAGCAACGGCTTCTTTAACTGCTTCAATGATCTTATCCCCTACGGCCAATTCGATCACGTCACCTTTTACAAGCCCTCTCGCCTTGTCATATTTTGCTGTAACAATCCCTGCAACTTTCATGAGAACTCCTTTGGTTAGTTACTCTTGTTCTTTTTAAATTCTTTAGAAGAGGCAAAAGAAACTTTTCCCCTAGTTATTTCTTTTTCATGTCGTTTCTGATCTTTAGACAAAATATCAATTTGTTCATTGTACTTTCTGTCGAGATGTTTTTGGTACCCATTACTGAGGACCGAACCTGCTTGACCTGTTTTCATAAACTGGAGTTTAGAAGCCGAGATGCACTCTTTACCAAAACGATAAGCCTTGCGACCATTTTGTTCAAAAGCAATCTGTGTACCTATAGTAAATTTTACAGGCTCAAATCCTGCATACTCGTACTCAACACCGTCAATATAAATTTTTTCTCCAGGCTCTCCCTTAATATCAGGACCGAACTCTTCCTGGAAAGCAGCAAGAGTTGCTGAGCAGGTACTCTCCGGGTCGCCAACCTTCCTGTAGTTATAAATTCTCTCAGCATTAAGATCATCAAGCCATCCCATGTCTTCTCCCTATATCTTATAGCAGTTAAAAGTTGTTTTTGCTTTTCTTATAAGAACTTCGTTTAGCTCTTTTAGCATCTCTTCTTTGTTTTCTTCATGTAAAAAAACAGGGGTTAGAGATTTGTTTGAGAAACAACTGTAATTCCTGCCATCTACGTTGTGCTTTTCTAAGATACGAAAAATATCCATACGGTGATGCTTATTAACGCTATCCCAGTGGATTTCTTCTGATGGTTTGTACATGAAGGCTTTATTACCTGAAACCACTGGTTGTTCGTACTTCTTGATGAATTCTCTCAGGTTATCTTTACCAAGAGTCATAAGTTCATCCAGTTGAATCAAAATACCTGCTAGTTTAGTCGCTCGGTAAATATCACCATGAGGGTTGAAAACATTTTTATCTATGACAGAGACGAGACCTGTCTCAGCATTGACTTCAAAGTTGTCTTTCATGACTGGACACTCAGCTCTAAAAGGACAGTATTGGCAGCCATTGTGAGGAGTAGGGTCAAAGCTAACTCTGTTTTCAACGGTCTCAATTCTTGCAAGCAAGATTTGTTCAATTCTCGCAAGGTCCTCTTTGGACCACAAGTGTGGCTTAGAATATTTACCATATCGTGCAAAGTAGATTGTTGTATACACCTCTTCCACTTTGAATGTTCTGGCAATAACAAGAGCGTAGATACCCATTTGGAAAGTATCAGCTTCTTCAATGTTAGGTTGCGTTTTATAGTCAAGAATGTGTGCCCGAAGATCCTCATCAAACCATAGAAGGTCGGCTCTACCTCTTATGAGAGCGTCTGGCGAGTCATAGTCACACTCTTCTAATTTGGAGTTGAGGGCGAGCTTTTGTTCAATTTGAGCGTCTGATGGAAGATTTTTAACAGGCCGATCAGCGTAGAGTCTTACGCATTCCATAATCATTTCCATGTCTTCGTAAGCAGAGCTATATTTTTGGATAGCGTCTGATACCCACTTTCTCACAACTTTCTGGTCAAAGGCGTAATTACCCGCCATCATTTGTTCGTTCATTCTTTCAAAGACTTCATGAACAACAGAGCCACGGTCCGCAGCTAGACTACTTCCTCTGTCTTTACCTTTTTTTCTGTTTGGGTCGATGTATTGCTTGTGAAAAGCATAGCCACATGTCGCTACCTCGAGTCTCGATGGGCTATAGGGTCCGTACTGAAGCTTACCCGTAGGTAAATTTAATAATTCGCTCACTGTGTTCTCCGATGTTACATTTTTGTTACTAAGTACTTATACCAAAGCTGGGGCACTTGCCACCTCTTCTGGAGATGTGGTAATCGGAGGTCTCTCTGGTGTTGGCTCTGGGGTCGCTACCACCGCTTCTGTTTGAGATTTTTCAGGGTCTGATTCCTTTACTATCTCTGGCTCAATACGAGGCTCACCAGAAGAAAATTCTTCCATTTGCACCAAGCAGTCATGAAAACTTGCCATGGCGACAATCGAGTTAGATGAGAGCTCTTTTGCTCCCTCGTAGTGCTCGTGCGCCAGTAAGGAGTTTATATTTTCAAATGTTTTAAATGATGAACTAAGTTTTAGTTTAAGGTACTCGAATAAACGAGGATCAACCCCTCTTGCAAGCTCTTGTTCGATTCTACTGAGTGCCGGTTTAATGCTCATACTAACTCTCCTTAAGTACGGTTATTACATCTTCCAATGCTTCAATTATGGCACTTTTTCTGTCCACGTTAAATGCTAGATCAGGCAAAAACTCCTTAGAGGCCATATACTCTAAGGAAGCCTGCATGATAATCTTTCTGAAATCGTCTTTAATGAATTCGTAACGAGCTTGTTTGTACTCTTTGTCGTTACCTAAGGGGCATGAGCACATGTGTATAATTCCCTTCTTTGAACATCATTGGTCGCAAAGCGTCACCAACATGCAGAGTAAATGTTTCTTCCTTTAA
>Ga0066639_10001704_pt1 | contig 19580 bp, 12 predicted proteins | sample CryGeyCG2114_010_2_FD_59504 | JGI IMG/M metagenome (GOLD analysis project Ga0066639, IMG submission 59504) | Groundwater microbial communities from aquifer - Crystal Geyser CG10_big_fil_rev_8/21/14_0.10 | ecosystem: Environmental > Aquatic > Deep subsurface > Groundwater | place: USA: Utah...
TGAATAAAGAAGATTATTATATTGGCGGTTGGACTGCGGCAAATTATTGGGGGGTAACAGAACAAATCCCTGCAGACATTGAAATTTATACTAACAAAAGAAATGGTTTTTTGGAAGTTTTAGGCACAAAATTTATTTTCAGAAAAACAACTCAAAAAAGAATTGATTCTTCTGTAATAAAAAAGGTAAATAAACACAATTTTAGAATATTAAACAAAAAGGATACAGTTAAATGGATGAAATCAAGAATTTAAGCGAAGATGAATTTAATTTGGTGGCTGCAGAAAATCAATTCAACCGCTTAATGCTAATTAAAGATTATTGCCTAACCATTTTGTTATACTATATCAAAGATGTTAATGGAATTTATTTTAAAGGCGGAACCGCTTTGCAAAAAACGATTCTTAATCACTCTCGTTTAAGTGAAGACCTGGATTTTACCTGTACAAAACCAATTGATTCTATTTTAAAAGAAATCAATTCAAATCTAAAAAACAAAAAATTATTTACACAAACAGAATACGATAAAAGTGTTAAAGATTTTACAAGGTTAATTGTTAATTATTCAGTTTTTGGAATAAAAGGAAAAATAAACATAGATTTAAATAAAAGAGCAAAACTTCTGGAAAAACCCCAAAAAATGAAAATAAACAGTTTTTATCCAAACCTCAAAACTTTTGAAGTAAAAACACTTTCTTTAAATGAGCTGATTGCAGAAAAAGTTACAGCAACAATTGCAAGAAACAAACCCCGCGATCATTACGATTTATACAAAATTATTCAAAATGGCTACAAAATAGACTTCAAATTAGTTAAGAAAAAATGCATTCAAACAGGAACTCAATTTGATATTGAAAAAATATTCAGCAAAGCTTCTAAATTATATTCCAGATGGAACAAAGATATGAATGTATTACTAAAAGAAAAAGTTGATTTCAAAAAAATCCTGCAAAATCTTGCAAAAGAATTCAAACTAAAAAAAATTAAAAAACAAAAGAAAATAAAAAAAGAAAAACTGAATTTTTAATTCAGTTAATCACTTTTTTTCTTTTTCCAGAAAAAGAAAATAATGCCTAAAACAATTACTACAACAACAACTCCAAGCCCTTGCTGTAATCCTGTTAAGCCAAGAAATCCTGTTGAAACAACATCTTCTTTGGTTTTTTCTTCTTCAAGAGAAACACATTCTCCTGCACTACAAACTGAATTGTCTCCGCAGGAAATTTCATCCAGCTTAATATAATTACAGACTCCATTTAAGCAGGAATCAGTAGTGCATGGATTATTATCATTACAGTTAATGTTTTCACAAGAAGTTTCATCAATAATTTCATCTTCTTCTCCTATTTCTTCAATGGATTCTTCAACTGAACAATCAACCAAAGAAAAAGAAACTTTTTTCTTTAAATAACCAGGTTTGTTAACCTGTAACTCGTATTCTCCTGCTTCAGTTAAATTAAAAGAATAAATTCCTTCATCATCAGTCTTGCCTGCAATAACAGTTTCTTTATCTTTGAAAACTGTTATTGTTGCATTAGTTGCAGGTTTCTTGTTAGGAAGCTTTACTTCAATTTTAATATCCTGATTAATGCATTTTTCTGAAGAAAACTCAACAGTAATAGAACCGGATCCGCCGCCTCCGCCGCCGCCTCCTGAACCACCTGTATTAGCAGGAGGATTCACAGGAGGAACATCAACAACCAAAGGCAAATCCAAAGGAGTGTAACCGCCATTTTCAAAAACATGGCTTGCAACTTTTGTTCCATTAACATAAAAATCAATTGTTCTTCCTAAATTAGTGCTGTTTGGGTCTTCAACAAAAAATATTTCTGGTGAATAACCATAAGTTCCGTCAACAGAATCAGTTGAACCATATTCAACTCCTGAAACTTTTGCTGTAACAATTGCTCCGTTTGTTGCAACTCCATTAATAGTTACATTACCATAAAACTGATGTGGTATTCCTGGAACAGCAGAAACTGAACTCAAAAAAAACAAAAATAAAATAATTATACTGAACTGTTTTACAAAATTCATTAATATCCCCCTATTATAGTTAATAAGTTAATTTTTGTAGAAAAAAGAATAAAAAAGGATTGGAAAGGCATTAAGGGATTATTCCCCCGCCTGTCCAAACACATTCAAATTCGCTATCCCAGATACAAGTGGTTGCTGGGGAATAACTTTCTGTTTCATCCATTTCAATCCAATAACCTCTTCCTGCATACATTCTCATGAATGGCTGATCAATTGGATCAATAATACATGCGTTAATTCCAACCCATGCATCATCATGGTTTCCACAGTTTATGTAACTCCATAAACCACTCCATTTAGGGAATCCTTGTTCTGTATTAACTAATGAATTCAAAGCACAATATGCTTTGTCTCCATAAACATAGTTGTTTGGGAAATCCCATCCACCGCATTGTGATTCATAGTCATACATATAGTTGTATAATTCCCAACTTGCTCCATAATAACCTATTAAGTTCCATCCTGCTGCCATTGGTTTACTTGGCGGTCCTTGTGGGCCTGTTGGCATCAAGCTTCCTCCTAAAGTTATTATTAAATTGTCTTGGTTAGAATAAACCCAATAACCCCAACCTGGCTCAATGTGCTCTAAGTCATTTGTTCCAGGAACTCCGTTTGGTCTGTAGACATACCAATGGTCTGCTACTGCATCATAAGTCCAAACTGAATCAATGTGTTCATTTACATCAGCAAAGACTACTGCTGGGTCGTCATTGAATAATCTAAATGGAACTGAAATTAAATTCCATTTGCTGTTCAAAAGCAAATCAAAGTTTGCTCCTTCAACTTTAATTAATTCAATGTCTGTTTCGCCTCTATTTCCTAATGCATCTTCACAATAATACTCTAACTGGTGCATTGAATCTTCACCAAAGTAAATTGTGGTTCCTGCATCAATACAAACCCAATCTTGTTCTAAAAACTCTTGTGTATTTCCGTCAAGGAAATATCTATAACATGCTTGTGAATGATTTACAGGATGAGGAATACCATCTTCACAACTCAAAGTGATTGGAGTTAACTGAGTGATTTTCCATTCCCATTCTGCTTGAATGATTCCATCTTCTGTTGTAAAAGGCTGGAAACAATCAATTCCTTCAGTGCATTCAGTTTTTGGATCTCCAACTGTTTTAATTCCTGTTGGGGGAGTATGATCCACAAACACACACTGTTTATGCAAAATATCTTTCTGGACATTGTCAACTGAATAGACTTCAATCAAGTGACAAGATTCTTCTGTAATAAAGATTTCACTTTCATCTGTTAATTCAGTCCAATCTCCTGTTCCTTCTGTTGTTTCACAAACAGTTGTATCCCAACAAGATTCATCATCAACTAAAGAAATTCTGTATTCAGTATAGTCAACTCCTGAAGGGTGTGGTAATGGGTCTTCAGCTTCAATACTTATTTCAGTACCAAAGCTAATCCATTCAACTCCATTTTCTTCATAAAATGGTTCATCATATTCTTTTGTTATTACCGGAGCTTTTTTGTCTACAAAGACACATTTATACTGCATATCTTCTGTATTGCCTAAGGCATCAGTTGAATAATACTGAATTACATGACATGATTCTTCCGGAATACCAAATGCACCATCATATATTTCCATTCCAATATCAACTGAATGGCATGCTTGTGTATCCCAACAAGCATCGTCATCTAATAATGCATATCCATAATAAGTTGTTATTCCGCCAACTGCACAAATTGGTCCACCGTCTGTTGCTGTTAATCCAATTGTTGAAGCAGTGTCAATCCAATAAACATCTTCTTCTTCATAAACTGGGCCAATATATTCTTGTGTTGTAGTTGGTGCAATTGAATCTACTTTAAAGATTTCATAGTCTGTTGTTGTTTCAGTATTACCTAAACCATCTTTACAATAGAATTCAAAGTCATGCACTGAGTCTTCCTGGAAAGTCAAAGTGTAATTATTATCTCCAACATCCACACAACAATAATCTCCTTCCATTGTTCCGCCGAATCCAGTACAATATTCTTGGGTTAACAAAGGAGTAGCTGGGTCATCAAATGAAACTTTATAACAAGCTGTTTCTTGTTGTACTGGATGAGGTGTCTGGTCTTGACAATCAATTGTTACTTCTGTTACATGATCTCTGACCCACCAGCAATCCGGTGTATCTGAACCTGTTTCAATTAAACAAGTTGAAGAACAACCATCACCGTCTTCCTGGTTTCCATCATCGCATTCTTCTCCTGGTTCAATTATTCCATTACCGCATAAAATTGGTTCTGGTCCTTCCACAAAACAAGATAAAGGAACTGCAATCAAGATTGTGTCTAATGCTGAATCTCCTGAATCTGCAACTCTTAATTCAACATTTTGTCCTTGAGCTAAAGTTGCTAAAGTAACTGTTCCTGTTCCTTCAGTTGTTGGGCCATAAGGAATCATTACTACATTGTCATAAGGAGGTACATTATCTGATTCCCAATCCATTATTGAAACATTTATTATTCCGCCTATTCTCATCCAATCAGTAAAAGTGGAATAATAAAAGTGCGGGAATTCAGCTGAAGCTGCCAAAACAACACTGTTGGCTAATGGAGCAAATGGCAAGTCAACACAATCATTTGTTGAATAACCATCTGGGTTGTTTCCGCATCCTGAATGCCCCATAGATATATCTAATGTAGTGTCTGCATCTAATGGATTCCCTGAAGACAAAATTAAAATGTCTCCACATCCTTCTTCCATTAATAAAGGATCAACTCCTTGTGCTAACAAAATGTCTTCTGCAAACATTGGCAATGTATTTGAAGGCAAGTAAGCACATTGTTCTGGTTGTGTTGCTGAATCACAAACATTTACTACTGTCATTAATTTTGGGGTTTCTGTTTCAACAAACACCTCAGGAGTTCTTTCTTCTGCTGAAAAATCAAGTTTTATTCCTGATCCGCCTGTAAGGAACAATGGTGGATTAACTGAACAAGTTAATTTTGGTTCTCCTATTGTTTTGATTCCAACAGGAGCCAAATTATCTACAAAAACACACTGTGAATTTGTTTGTTCAATAGTTCCAAATAAGTCTTCTGCATAGAATTCAATATAGTGACAAGAGTCTTCTGCAATAGTAAATTGTGTTGTGTCACTCATTACTTCAGTGAAATCTCCTTCACCTGTTGCCTGACATGCTTCCATGCATAATTCATCAGGGACATCATCCAATAAAGTCACCCTGTACTTTATTTGTTTTACTCCAACTTTTTCATCTTCTGCAGTTAAAGTAATTGGGGTTGCTGAAGTAATCCACCTGTAGTCTCCGGAAACTTGGGTTGGTGTTCCATAAGTCTTTGTTGTTTCTGGAGGAGTTAAATCCACTAAGAAATCTTCGCTTTCTACTACCATGTTTCCAAGTGCATCTACACAATTCAAAGCTATCTTGTGTTTTGAATCTTCTGCAAAGAATACTTGCATGCCTTCTTCACCGAAATCTCCATCGTCAATCAAACACCAAGTGCTTTCTCCATAAACTCCATAATATGGGTGTCCTGCATCATTACATTCTTGTTGGGTAAATCCTTCTCCCCATAAAATTTTGTAGCTACAAGTTACTTGGTCAACATTACAACCCATTTCTGTTGGATCTGGATCTGAAACTGCAATATCTACACCCCCATTAATTGCAACATAACATTTTTCATCACTTGAAGCTTTTGGAGGGCATTGTCCCATCCAATCAATATTTTCATCTCCAATCATTGTTTTTGTAATTTCTGGAGCTGTTCCGTCTACTCTAAAATATTCTAAATCTATTTCACTTTCGCTTCCTAAAGCATCCCTGCAATAATATTCTAAATCATGCATTGATTCTTCAGTGAAAACAAATTCATAATTGCTTTCTGAAACATCAGCACAACAATAATCCCCTTCAATTGTTCCGCCATTTGAATTGCAATACTGTTCTGTTAACCAAGGAATTTGTGGGTCATCAAAAGAAACTTTATAACAAACTTCTTCTTGACCTACTGGGTGAGGCAACTGGTCTTCACAACTTAAAGTAATTGAAGTTGTATTTTCTTTTACCCAAACTGGCTGTGTTTTATCTATTGTCCAGTCTAAACCTGAAGTTTCCATTAAAACCGCAGGATAATTGCTTCCTCCTTGAACATCAGCTGCTTCTTTTACTATAAAACCTGCTCCAAAATCATGTGCTGGCCCTATTCCATAATGTCCATTTGGCATAAGCAAGAAATAGGTTTTTGTATAGTCACCAAAAGAATCTGTTGTTGCTTTCATGTCAAAGTTCCAGAATCCTTCGTTTCCTGTTCCTCCATTCCAGTAACCGCATTCCCAGGCATATTCATAACCTGATTTTGGTCCATTAGGGTTTGCACAATTATTACCTAATTCATCATTTCCGTCGTTTCCGTTTCTTCCATTAAGTGTTAACTGGTAATCTGTATTTGATTTTAATCCTGTCATTTTAACTGAAATTTTCAAAAAAGGACCAAAATTTTCGTAAGCTAATTTTCCTTCAGGAAGTGAAATATAACCAATGTCAGCTAAAGCTGCTGGCAAAGTATCATAACAAGTCCACTTACTGTCAGCATCTTTATAACAAAGATTATCTGTTTCTTCGGTTGAATTTTCATAATAAGAAGGGTCTCCAACTTCTTTTGTTCCAATTGGAGGTTTATCTTCAACAAAGAAGCATTGTGTTTGCATTTCTTCAACATTACCTAATGCATCTTTACTATAATATTGTAGGATATGACATGATTCTTCGTTTTTAGTAAAAGGATCTAAATAAGTTTGCCATTGACATTCTGGAGGAGGACACCCTTCACCTGCACAAGATAATAAATTTAATCCAATATCTTCAGTTATTGGCAGGCATTTAGGTTTACAGTTATCAACTGGATTTTCACAATAACTGTTATCAACAACTGCATCATAATAATAAGTTGTTATGCCATCAACGTGACAGATGTCTCCGCCATCTTCTGCATCTAAATTAATTAAAGTGTCATTTGTTTTAATCCAATGCTGTGGTCCTAAATCAAAATCTTCTGGGAACTGCGGACCGGTAAAACTTTTGGTTGTTTCTGGTGACTCTGAATCCACTCTTAACACTTGTTCGTGATCAGCAATATTTCCTGCGTTATCCCAACATCTGACTTGTAAAAAGTGTTCTGAATCTTCATTGAAAGTAAAATCAAAATAATAATGCATTAATCCATTCTCATCTTCTTGGGTATAAGTCCAATCAATTAAATCCCAGTTAACTATTTCTTGTCCGTCAACTGTGTATCTGTATTTACATTCTTTTATTCCGCTTATGCCACAATCTCCTTGGTCATAAACTTCAACATGAATAGGGGTTTCAGTAGTAATAAAATAATCACACTCTGATTGATCATCACAGGAAACTTTTGGGTCACCAACTGTTTTGATTATCCTTGGAATTGCATCATCAACACTTGTGCTATCATAAACAGGCAACCAAGTTTGAGTAACATCTCTTGTTTCAAATTTCCATTGCAAATTACAATAATCTGGTCCTGCTGGAGGGGTTATAGCAGAAAAAGTAAAATCTTCACAATATCCTTGTTCAATAAAATAACTTGAATTAGTAGCAGTATATTGATAATAATTTTTTACAGGGTTTAGTGGGCTTAAATACCAACCATTTTTTGGATTAGCAATAAAATCAGTGTAATCTAAATTTCCATAAATTCTAACTTCGTCAATTGAATCTCCACCATCAGGAACATTACACAATGTTACAGTATAATTAACATTTTGCCCTGCCGGAGACCATTCTGGTTCTAAAGAAGCATTGTTATCATGCGCAGCAAAAGCCATTGTTGCGAATAAAATTGTGAAAATGAAAAGAAGTGAAACTTTACCTCCTAAAGTTGATAAAAAAGATTGATTATTTATTTGACTATTTATTCCGCTCATTAAATCCCCCCTTAAGCGATTAAAAAATTTTTTTTAAAAAAATGTTTGCTGTTAATAATTGAGCAGTATTTATTTAAATACTTTAAGTTTTAGTCAAAAAAGTTATGTTGAAGTTATTGAGTTTGTTTTCACTAAAGAGTTTAAAAACATTTTTCTAATTATACTATTATATTAGAGAATTAAAAGCTGGTTTTTGAATGGAAAAAGATTTTGGGCAAGCAGAAATTCTGACTAAATTGTCTCCTTTACAGCAAAAAATTGTTATTGAATTAAAAACAGGGCCCTTAACTTTGAATGAAATAAGCAACAGAACTAATTCAAGTGTTTATACAATAGGAAAACAACTTTCTTTGCTTCAGGGAAGAACTAAATGTTGTTTTCTTCAAAAAAAAGGTTTTAAGGAACCAATAGTAAAAAAAATAAAAGAAGAAAGAATCAAAACAACTTATTTTCTTGCTTTAGCTGATTTTTGATTTGCTTTTTTAATTTATTCTTTAATTCTTTTTTTCAGTTTATTTATTTATTACTTTTTCCGTGTTACAAGAAAGTTACAAACACCCTACTTTTTGTTACATTAACGTAACGCTTTTAAATTGTTTGTGTTAATTGTATTGTATGGAAAAGGAAGCTATTGTAACAAGGGTTTTGGAGAATAATTCTGAAAACTTGAAAAAGCTTGAAAATATAAAGAAGAAAAGAGTAGTGTTCAAAAACCTGCTGAAGATATCTAAAGAAGGAGAGTATTTTCTTGGGATTACTGGCTTGAGAGGAATCGGAAAAACGATTCTGCTTTTGCAGTTAACTAAAGAAAATAATGGTGTTTATTTTTCAGCTGATGACCGTGAACTAAGAGGAATAGACCTTTATGATATTATAACTGCTTTAAGTGAGGCAGGGCATTCAAAAATTTTTATTGATGAAATCCACACAAAACCAAATTGGGATAATGACTTGAAATCAGTTTTTGATGAAAATATGGGGTATGTTTGTTTTACTGGCTCTTCTTCAATAAAGCTAAAAACTTTAAAGGCAGACTTGTCAAGAAGAGTGGTTATTGAACATTTAAAACCTGCGAGCTTTAGAGAATGGCTTGAAATAAAAAAAAATATTAGTTTGCCTTTGCTTTCATTGGAAGAAATAATCAAAAAAAAAGTAAAACTTGCAAGAGAGTTTGGGTATTTGCATAAACAGTTATCTGTTTATTATATGCATGGCGGCGTACTTTATGATGCAAAAACAGATTTTCATAAAACTATTCTTTCAACAATTGAAACGATTGCAACTAAGGATCTTTCAGTTATTAGAAATGTGGATCCAGATATTGAAGAAAGCTTTTTCAAGTTATTGTATTTGATTGCAAATTCTAAGCCTTTAGAGTTAACTTATTCAAAAATTGGCGAAACAGTTGGAAAAAACAAAACTTGGGTAATGCGTTTTCTTTTAGAAATAGAAAAAACTGAAGTCATTAAAAGAGTTTATGCTAAAGGAAATGCAATGCAGGCAGTCAGGAAAGAAGCAAAATATTATTTGCCGTTTCCTTATAGAAGTTCACTTTGCAAATCACAGGAAAAAAAACCAGATGTTGGCTCTTTAAGAGAAGAATTTTTTATAAACCATATTGAATGCAATTATATTAAATCATCAAAAGAAAAAACAACTGCAGATTTTAAAGTAAAAAATAAAACATTTGAAGTTGGTGGGGAAGGAAAAAACCGTAAGCAAAAGGCAGATTACAGAGTAATTGACGGATTAGATACTGCTGCAAACAAAATACCCTTATTTTTAATAGGATTAACTTATTAGAATCAAAAAAATTAGTAAAAAAAATAAAAGAAGAAAGAATCAAAACAACTTATTTTCTGGCATTAAGCAAATTCTGAATCTTAAGAACATTGAAACAACTTATTTTTTGATTTAAAAAACAATTGCTTTTTTGTCAGATTGCTTTTTCAGTTTGCTAAAAGCCATTTCCATAAAGAAACATATTTTATTTTTCTGGCTTTAATTTTTTCTTCCCCTTCTTTGTCCCATGTTATTACCAGCAGATTTTTGCATTTCAGTTCTTTGCCTGCTTTAATTAAACCTTTAATTTCACGTTCTTTTGTATTGAAATCATCCAAAGAAAATGTTACTTGAATTAGTTGTTTAACCCTGTTTTTTTCTAAAACAACAAAATCTGTTTCTTTGTTATCAGCAGATTTATAATAATGAACATCTTTGTTTCTTCTTGTTAATTCTATAAAAACAAGGTTTTCCATTAATCTTCCCTGCCCATTTATTCCATTTGCTGTCAGCAGGCCATTATCTACTAAATATATTTTTGGAAGAGACTGTTCTGCTTCCTTATATGAATAAGAAAATTTTCTCAAAGGAAAAACAAAAAACACATCATTTAATGCATTAACATAATTATATAAAGAATTTTTACTGGCTTTTATGCCCATTGACTTAAGAAAATTATAAAACTTATGAACAGAAAACTCTTTTTGCGAAGAAGAAATCAAGGATTTAATCAAAATCTTCAGGAGCTTAATATTTCTTATTTTGTATCTTTCTATTACATCCCTGTAAACTGTTGTTTCAACAATGTCCAGCAACAACTTTTCTTTTTCTTTTTTGTATAAAACAACTTCAGGATAACCTCCATCTCGCATATATTCCCTTAACTTACTAATTATTTCAAATTTTTCTGAAGAAGAATAATGTTTTTCTGGTTTTATTTTTTCTGCAATCAGATAATCTGCAAACGAAAAAGGAAGAATTGAATAAGCAATGGTTCTTCCCCTCAAAGATGTTGCTATTTCTCTGCTTAAAAGCTTTGAAGAAGAACCTGAAATAAACACTTGAATATTTTCAGCATCAATTACAGTCCGGATAAATTTTTCCCATTTTTCAACATTCTGGATTTCATCAAGAAACAACCAGATTTTTTTATTTTTATTTTTTGGGTAAATCTCATAAAATGATTCCAGCATATTAACTAAATCTTTGCTATTGCATCCATCCAAATCTGTTCTTTCAAAATTTATGTAAATTACCCTGTCAAAAGAAATTTTATCTTTAAGAATTTTATTTATTATTTGATACATAGTATATGTTTTGCCGGCTCTTCTTGGGCCAATTATTGAAACAGCTCTGTTTAACGGCACTTTATCAGGAATATTTATTTGTCTTTCTACAAGAACAGGAATAGCTTTTTCATGAAAATCTTTTATTAACTCAAACCATTTCTCTTTTTTTATCATAGTATTTTATAGAAGGAAATTATTTATAAATGTTTCCCTCTATATAATCCTTGTTGCTTTTCCATGAAAACAACTTATTTTTTGGCATTAAGCAAATTCTGAATATATAAAGGGTTACGTTATAACGTAACCATATTTAAATGGCAGATAAATCAAGATAACTTATTTTCTGACATTAAGCAAATTCTGAAATTGTAAAACCTTAAATACTAAAAAAATCTAATTGTTTAATGCAGAAAAAGTCCAGATTTGGCAGAGCCATAATGGCATGGAAAGGAATTCCAAAGAAAAAAGTCAGAAAAATTGCAGTGAAATCAGATAAAGTTGCTTTTAAGAGAGCCGCAGAAAAAACCATTCTAATGACAGAGCAAATGCTTGCCGGAATAAAAAGAAAAATTAAAATAATGGAAGACGAACTTAGAAGGCAGGGAAAAGAAAAAAGCCCTGAACTGGCTCAGCTGGAAATGCAAAAATCTTTTGTTGAAAAAGTGGTTAAAAGGGTAAAAGAAAAGAAAATGCCTTTTATTGAGTTGTATGAAGAAGAACTTGAAGAAATAGCCCACAGAACCATAGTAAGATTAAGTGCAATGAATGCAATGGATTCAATTGGATTAATTGACAGGAAAAAAAGAATGCAGGTGCTTAAGTTATTTATTACTATTGCAGAAACAGAAAGAAAAGAAAACATTTATATGAGAAATAAATCAAACATAATACACAGAAAAATGATTGAAATTTTAGGAGGGCCAAAATACTCTGTTTTTCTCATTAATGCGGCAAGGGCAAGCAAAAAAATAAACAGGGTTTTTGACAAATTTATCAGAAACACAAAGAAAAAATTATTGGTTCTTCAAATGAACAAAAAAAAATAAACTGCTTATTTCTTTTTTCATTCCCCGTACTTTTCTTTTATTTCTTTTATTTTTTTATCCTGTTGTTTTTCTGCTTCCAATCTTTCCAAAGCATATTCTTTCATGTCAACAAATTTCATCTGGTTTGAAAGCAATGGATGAACTTTTTTTATTTCAGAATAAATTTTCTGGGCTATTCTTCTGTAATCAGGGTGCCCGTGTTTAACTGAACGCAGTTCACATAAATGAAATGCTTGGCGCAAATTTAATTTAAAATACCAGCGAATTTTGTATCCAAAAGGAACCAAATATTGTGCCTGCCAAGGCATTGTTTTTTCCATTTTATCAAATAATTCTTTTGATTGATTCATTAAAGAATTATATTCTTCTTTTACTCCAACTGCATCAAATTCAAATGGAGAAACAAAACCATGATGAGTTGAAAGCAATTGTCTTTCCTGTGTAAGGATTCTGTGCCTGTGTAAGTCTCTGAAAATGCCGTAATTTCCCAGAATGTCAAAAGTATAATAAGTGTTTTCAAATGCTCTTCCGGGTTTGTGGCGTCTGTTTGTTCTTGAATCAGAATAAGAATCAATTAATTTCTTTTTCTGTTCAATTGAAAGAGAATTGACCTTTTCTTTGATTTGATTTAATGGTAAATGCAGATTAGAGTAAAGTATTGCTGAAACAATTTTGTTTTCTGCTTCAGCATCAAAATCAATTAAAGAAACTTCTTCTGCTTTCTCCGGAGTTTCAGTTATTAATTCATTTGATAATTCATTAATTTTTTTTCTTGTATCTGAAAGGAATTCAATTTGTTGTTTTCCATATTCACCAAAAGAACGTTTTACAAATGAAGGAATATAAGTGGTTAATTCTGAGTGAATGTTTTTTGCAAGCGTTTTTGTTTCTTGTAATGGATAACTTGATAATCTTGAAATCATGTATTCAAATGCACGGCCGTTCCCGTATAAGCCGGTGTTGGTTAAAGTTGAAGCAGGTAAAAAAACTCTTAATACATCGCATGCTTTTGCTTTTACAGTTGAATTATATGCACGGTCAGAAACATCCTTTTCCTGTGGATTTTTTTCTTCAATGAATTCTTTCATTGGTTTTAGAAACTTTGAGTAAGTTGAAAATAATGAATCACATAATTCAGTGTATTCATCTGCATAACTGCTTTCCATTATCTGTGGTTCACGATAATATTGGTATTTTCCGTTTTCGTCTTTGTTGTCAAAATAAATATATCTTGTGGATTTTTCTAAAGGAGAAATTCCTAATCTTGCATCCTGAATTAATTTAACTCCTATATTGCTGACTTGTTCTACTGCTAAATGTGCTCCGCCTAATTCTGCTACGCTGTCATCGCCGTAACCTAACAAAATTCTGTCATAGAATTCTTCTGCTTTTTTTATTGCTACTGTTTGTTGGATTCCTTTTTCTGTCTGATATCCTACTATTTCATTAAAACCCATTTTTTCGTCTAAAATAAATTCATCCAAAAGCAGCTGCCTTAATGGTTTTGGAGAACGGGAGTAACGGGAAAATAAGGCGCCCATTACTACTTCAGGCAGGTTTTTTAAAACAAAAACTGGCTTTTCTGTATTTGAAACAAAAGAAGAAATAATTTTTTCTTGTTCTGCACTGAAATTTTCTTGCATAAATTAATTCACCAAATAGTTCTTTTAAATTAATTAGTCCAGAAATATAACTGAAGGTTATGTTGAATAATGATGCAGTGAAAGAACTGGAAAAACAACAGTATAGAGTTATTGGAAAGCACAGTGCAGTAAAGATTTGTGGCTGGACAAAAAATTCTCTGCGGGGAAAAGGAGAATGTTATAAACAAAAATTTTATGGCATTAAAAGCCATCAATGCATGCAGATGACAACCAGTTTAAGCTGTGCAAACAGATGCGTTTTTTGCTGGAGAGGATATAAAGCTCCTGTTTCAAAAACATGGAAATGGGAAATTGACAAACCGGAATTTATTTTAGAAGGAAGTTTAGAACAACAAAAAAAATTATTAAGTGGATTTAAGGGATTTAAGGATGTAAAAATGAATTTATGGAATGAAAGCAATGAAGTAAGGCATGCTGCACTTTCTTTGAATGGAGAACCAATAATTTACCCAAAAATAAATGAATTAATTGATTTAATGAATGAAAAAGGCATTAGTACTTTTTTGGTTACTAACGCACAGTATCCTGAACAAATTAAAAAATTAAAGCCTATTACTCAGCTTTACATTAGTTTGGATGCTCCAAACAAGAAATTACTGAAAGAAATTGATTTGCCTTTGTTTTCAGATTATTGGGAAAGATTAAATAAAAGTTTGAAGTATATGAAACAAAAAAAGCAGAGGACTGCAATAAGGATTACTGCAATAAAAGGCATTAACATGATTGAACCGGAAAATTATGCAAAGCTTATTAAGAAAGCAGAACCGGATTTTATTGAAGTCAAAGCATATATGTTTGTCGGCGAATCAAGAAAAAGATTAAAAGAAGAAAACATGCCTGCACATAAAGAAGTGAAAAAGTTTTCTAAAGAATTAAATGAATTTTTGCCTGAATATGAAATTTGTGCAGAACATAAATCTTCAAGAGTTGTTTTGCTGGCAAAAAAGAAAATGAAAAAGAAAGGAAAATGGTTTACCTGGATTGATTTTAAAAAATACCATGAACTTGTTTTGAAAAAAGAGAATTTTGAATCAAAAGATTATTTAATGAAGACACCGGAAAAGAATTTAATGAAGTGAAAAAATGCCAGCAAAAAGACCAGTAAAAAAATCTGTGGGAAAACCTGCTAAAAAACCTGTAAAAAAGCATTTGATTTTCACAAGAGAATTGGATGCAAGAACCATGACTGCAATTACAGAAAAAATGCATAAAAAAACAGGATTAGGAAGAGTAAGAAAACCGGAAAAAATTGAACCAAAAATGGAAAGACTGAGAAAAATGGGGGAATATTTGATTAAAAGAAAGTTCAGGAGCAGCCCTGAAGAAAAGTTTTTTGTAGAATTAGTATATAAAAAAGGAATAAAATTCAGTGAAAAAAGCAGGATACTGTTTGATTATTTTTTGAAAGACACAAAAAGTAAAAAGATAGCAAAAAAACAGGCACTTGCTTTAGCGGATTCAATTGAAAAAAAAGTTGCTACTTTAAGTGAAGCTTATGGAGAAAGCGTGAACGCAATTCAGCCAAAAGAACTTAAAGCAGGAGCAGAACACATGTTTTCAACTCACCCTATTCATTTTGGAATTGTATCAATCAGGGAACACATTAAAGAAATGAATTAAATTTTTTTTCCAATCAAATGAAATCTTTTTGCTCCAATTATTTTTGCATTGACAGTTTTTCCTAAATGAATTTTTTCATTGAAAATAACTTGCTTGTAAGAAGAATTCCTGCCAATACTCTGATTCAGTCTCTTTCCTTTTTTGTCAATTAATACTTTGCATGTTTTTCCAATCCATTTTTTGTTGTTTTCCAAAGAAACTTTTCTGAACAAAACAGTTAATTTCCTTGACCTGAATTTTATTTCCGCTCCCTTTAACTGAATCATTTTTGAAGCCAAAGTGTTTGGGCGGGACTGAAAACGGGAAATGTTTAAGGTAGCTGGCTTGGTTTCTTTGATGAGTTTTAAAGAATCTTCAAACTGTTTTTTTGTTTCAGAAGGAAAACCACAAATGATGTCAGTGGAAACAGAAATTTCAGGAAAAGCTTTTTTTAATTCAGAAACTATTTTTTTGTAGTCCTGAACAGTATAGCGCCTGTTCATTTTCTTTAATATTTCATTATTTCCTGACTGGATTGGAATATGCAAAAACTTGAATACTTTTTCATTTTTCATGGCTTTAATTAATTCCGGCAGGCAGTCAAGGATATAAGTTGGATTAGTCATTCCAATCCTGATGAAAAAATTTCCCTGCAACGCAGTCATTTTATTTATTAATTCAGCCAGTTTTGTTTTTCCTTTTTCTGTTCCATAAGCTCCGTTGTCCTGTGAAGTCAGCCAGATTTCTTTACACCCATCTTTTATACACTGCTTAACTTCCCCCAGAATCATTTCTTCAGGAAAAGAAAAAGTGTTTCCTTTAATCTGTTTAGTAAAACAATAAGTGCAGTTGTCATTGCATCCTGAAAGGATTGGAACAATGCCGACAACTGAATTAATTCTTTTTTTTGGGTAATTTAATTTTATTTTGTTTTCAAATGAAGTAAATTCAGTTGTTTCTTTTACTGCCTGCTTTATTTTTTCAATATTATGAGTATTGATTATACTGATGTTTTTGTTTATTTTTTTTATTTTTGAAATTAACTGTTTGGGAACACAGCCGGCAACAACAACTTTTTTTTCTGGGAATTCTTTCAGCAATTTTTTTATTGAATTCAGGCAGTGGTTGACTGAAGGTCCTTTCACTGAACACATGCTGAATACAACTGCATCTGCTTTCTCAAATTCAGTTGATTCTATTGATAAATAACCTGCTTTTTCTAATAAGCCAGCCATTGCTTCTGATTCAGAGAAATTATTGCTGCAGCCATAAGTTCTGAAAACAACCTTTTGCATTAAATCACTGACCAAGACATTGTTTAAAAGTCATCTAAATCAAAAGCCAAAAATCCTTCAGCCCTTAATTTTTGTTTTCCTTCAATCTTTTTGGCAACCAAACCAATCTTCAAGCCGGTTATTTTTTTAAGTAAATAATTGGTTTTGCTTTCAAGCCCGTTAAGAATACTGATTGCTTTTTTGTGGGATAATTCACTCCATTTGAATTCAAAAGCAAAAACTTCCCTGTTGCTTTTTCCAATCAAGTCAATCTCATAAGTATTCTCTCCTTTTTTTGCTCCCTGAATTTTGCCCCACTGGCTTTTGGTTTCCTTTAATTCAAGCCTGCTTGTCAGAAATTCTCTTGCGACTTTCTCAAAAGACCTGCCATAAAAAGCATTCAGGTTATTCTTCAATTTTTCCATAAACACAGAATTTCTCGCAGCATAACCTGAATAGTTTTTGTAGATTTCAGAAAACCAGAACTGAGTTAATGGATGCCTTATTTTATAAATGCCCCTTTTTCCTTCAAAAGGCAATTCAAATTCAATCAATTCAAAATAATCCTTCAATTCCTTAATCTGCCTGGTAATAGAAGTAGGATTGGTATTCAAAGCACCTGCAATCTTAGAATTAATATTGTTTCCGTTTGCAATTGCTTCCAGAATAGAATAATAAACTCCGCTTCTTCCGCCAAATTCCTGAGAAAGAATGCTGTTCACTTCATCTTCCAGAGCAGCATCTTTTGTCAGCAACAAAAAATCAATTATTTCTTCTGCTTTTTTTCCCTGCAAACCAAAATCTTCAATTGCAACAAAATACTTGGGGTAACCGCCAAAGACACAATAAATCTTTATAAGGTCTTCTTTGTTCAATTTCAATTCTTTGCCTATTTCCAGACAGGCCCCTAAATTCAATGGTTCAAGCTTAAAACCTCTTTTTATTCTGCCATATAATGGCTCTTTAGAACTCTTAAATAAATTCTTCATCAAGCCAATCAAAGAACCGGAAAGAATCAAGAATCCCGGTTTATTCTCATTTAAATCAATTGTTTTTTGTATTATCCCAAAAACAGATGAATCAACAAAACTAAAATTCTGAAACTCATCAAAAACTACAGGCGAAACACCACGCTTAACCAGAACCTCAAAAAATTTTTCCCATGAATCAACAGATTCCAATTCAGTCAAAACCCTGCCATTTCTCAAAATATCCTGAAATTCATTCAAAAGGTCATTAGAGGTTTTATTCTTATTGACAAAAAAATAAAGCCCTTTTTTCTTCAAAAACTCCAAAAGCAACCTGGTTTTGCCAACTCTCCTCAAACCATACAAAGCCACTACAAAAAGCTTTTTCTTTGAAAGCGCCTCAATCCCCTTCAACTCTTTCAATTCCCTTTCCCTATCAACAAACCTCAAAGGTATTCACCCACTGAATTATTCAGTAAGTGAATATATATTTAAATATATGCCTCAAGCAACTGAATTAATGCATTTCTTCCCATTTTCTGCATTAACTTTTTTTCCTTTATCCATAGTTAACATGGCTTAGGATGATTCAACCTTTTGCATTACAATTCACTGAGCCTTTTGTGTTATTGTGTAGTGTATAGAGTTGTTTGAGTCTGTTGTTGCGTTTAGTGTGTCTCTGTTTGGGCTGTTTCCTGCGTTTCCGTTGATTAGTGTTTCTTCGTTGAATGATTGGTTTGAATCAAGGATTCTTGTCCATGCTTTTGTTCCGTTCCATTCTGTGTAAAGGAAGTGTATTTTGGTTGGTGTTGTTGTTAAACTAATGCCTCCTTCTCCTGTTCTAAATGGTTCTGTTCCGTTTTCGCTGTAATAGCCAGAGCAGTATCCATTGGAGTTTATTTTTACTGAGGTAATCCAATATAGTCCATCTGCTGAGGCAGTGTAATATGCGTCTCCTGAATTGGAACCTGTGTAGTAGCAGAATGAAAGAACCATTGTGCCGGTAGTGAGCTGTCTTAAGTTTTTTACTGCATTGGATGGATTAGGCAAGTAATTTTCTGTTAATAATGTGTGGGCTGTTTTGTCTATTAAAATAAATTCTTCTTTTGTTTCTTCTGTGTTGCCAACCAAATCAGTTGAATAATATTGTATTCCTATGTTTCCATCTTGTGTAATCAAAACATTTGAATCATATTCTGCCCAGTCACTGTAATTAGTGTCCTTCAAACCGTTTAAGTCTATTCTATAGTATGTTTTGTTGCATCCTGAACCATTGTTTACGTCTTCACAGGTTAAGTGAATGTTTGCATCAAAATCCTGCCAATCTGAATTAATGTCTGAAGTTGTTATTGGTGGTTCTCCTGATGTTATTGTTCTGTCAATTCCGGCAGTAGTTTCTTCTGGAGCAAATTCTCCTACAGACCTTAATCTTAATTCAAAAGTTCCTGTTTCTTTTACTTGGATAACCCAATTTAAATCAAAGTTATCAGTTACGTTCAAGTCATATCCTTGTATTGGATTACTGCCTTCTATTAAAATTATTTTTCCTGAACTTGAATTAACATCAACCCAATCAACACAATCTTCATTTTCACACCATTGCAAAAATGAATTAGCGTCACCACAATAACCATCAGTGCATTCAGTCCTTGCTTCTATTGTAAAATTAAAGTCAGTTCCTGTTTCAGTGTTATCTGTTTCAGGCAAAATCCAGTCATGATCTAACAAAATTTTTTCCATGCAAATAGCTGTCCTGTTTGATGAAGAAGCTTTGAAGTCTCCGTCTTTGTATAAAGCACATCTGGCTAAGTGATTGGAAATGTTTGCGTCTGAACCACACCAAACATAATCACTTAAACTACCTGAACCAAAAAAACTTTGATCACAAGTGCCATCAACAAAATAAATTACATTATCATACAATGAACTCATTCCTTTTGTTGCTCCACCAGTAGCCCCGCAATTCAATCCAAACTCATTTTTGTCTACTCCTTT
>Ga0066639_10001706_pt1 | contig 19561 bp, 19 predicted proteins | sample CryGeyCG2114_010_2_FD_59504 | JGI IMG/M metagenome (GOLD analysis project Ga0066639, IMG submission 59504) | Groundwater microbial communities from aquifer - Crystal Geyser CG10_big_fil_rev_8/21/14_0.10 | ecosystem: Environmental > Aquatic > Deep subsurface > Groundwater | place: USA: Utah...
GCCGTCAACTGCAAAGCTCGAGTTTCTTTTTTGATCACGAACAATCCGAATCAGTCCCTTGAGGGCATTGATCGCCCCACGAGTGGAGGAGCCGCGAGAAGTGACACCACCAAGCAAATGTAGAACTGTGTTCATCATTTCCCCGTCTTTGCTGGTGGACGCAATAGTTGCTATTCGATATCGACCGACTAAATAAATGAGCGCTACTTCGTCGCCATGCCAGTGCGCAAATATAAGAGGTTGTTTCTTCCGAAGAAATTCCTGCATTGAGCTTGGTTCTGTAACGGTGACACGCCAAGTGGAAGCAAGTGTCTTAAAAAAGACCCAGACGATAAAACCAAGGATGTATTTGTGGAACCAAACACTCAATGGTGAAGTGCCTTTTTAAATTCTTCTGTTAGCTTAGGGACAACCTCAAAAAGGTCTCCGACAATACCGTAGGTTGCTTTTTGAAAAATTGGCGCATTGGGATCGTTGTTGATCGCAACAATGACCTTGCTGCCGGACATTCCCGCTAAGTGTTGAATAGCGCCAGAAATACCAATCGCAATATAAAGTGTCGGTGCGACTGTTTTTCCAGTTTGACCCACCTGCATCCCATGTGGAACCCAGCCAGCATCTACCACGGCTCGAGAGGCGCCGACGGTGGCCCCTAAGACATCGGCTAGTTCCTGAAGGAGTTTAAAGTTTCCCGCTTCTTTTAAACCACGACCACCTGAAACAATAATATTGGCCTCAGTGAGATCAAGTTTTTCAGAGGCCCCTTTGACAACTTCCTTGATCAAGGTACGGAGAGGCGTACTTGGGGTCACCGTATGCTCTTGAGCTGAAGGTGCTGTGCCGCCGGATTCTTCGATGGGCAGTTGATTTGCTCGCATCAAAACAAACTGAACCGGGCTGTCTGTAAAGGCCATTTTTGCAAAACATTTAGCGGAGTAAACTGGACGAGTCGCTAGGACTGAGTCCCCCTGAATTGTTAGCTGTGTACAGTCTGAAAGAATGCCGGACTGGAGACGAGCCGCTACCCGTGGAAACAGATCTTTTCCGATCGAACTGCTGGAAGCCAGAACAATCTGAGCTCCACTTTTCTGAATGATATCGGCGGCCATCTGGGTGAAGAGCTCCGGATTATATTGATCAAATGAAGGATCTTTAAAAACATGGAACTCTTGGGCGCCATATTTCCCAACTTCTGCCGCCAATGATGGAGACTGAGCCCCGACCGCGACCGCAACGACGGTGTTTCCAGACTTTTTCCCGGCAGTTAGAAGCTCTTGAGCGCTCCTTTTGATTTTTCCATTGAGGTGTTCACAAAAAACAAGAATTTTTCCCATGATATCTCCTAAAGGGCTTTTGCTTCATCACGAAGAGCGTGGACTAGGTCGGCGGCTTGTTTGGCCGCATCGCCGGCAATCATTTTGACAGCTGGTTTTTCGGGAGGCAGCTCCATACTTTGGATGGCTGTTTTGGCCGCCAGGTCGACCTTTGCCGCTGCCCAGTCGATTTCTTTGATTGTTTTTTTCTTGGCCTTCATAATTCCGGGCAAACTTGCATATCGGGGCATGTTTAAGCCTTTGTTGGCGGCGACAACAGCTGGCATTTGCATTTGCACGATCTCTTTGGCGCCCCCCTCAATATCTCGCTCAACGATGACGGCTTCGCCGCTCGCAGAAAATTTTGAAACGACGGTCGTGTGAGGAATGTTTAAAAACTCAGCAAGCATCTGGCTGACTGAACCGGCATTGTCGTCGATGGCCATTTTGCCAGAAAAAATCATCTGTGCCCCACCCTCTTGTTGGATCACATTGGCTAAAGCTTTAGCCGTTTGTAGAGGTTCCAGCAGTTCGGGAGAATCAACAACGATGGCTTCGTCAGCACCCATTGCCAAAGCGGTTCTTACGACCTCAACTGCGCGTTTTTTAGGCCCCACGGTTACCACCCACAGCTGGGAGCCCGCGTTGGCATCTCGCAGCTTGATCCCCTCCTCAACGGCAAACTCATCATAGGGATTCATCACCCACTTGACGGCAGCCGTATCGACGGACTTGTTGTCGGCGGCAATTTTGACTTTTGTCTCAGTATCGGGAACTTGTTTTACACAGACAAATATTTTCATTCAGCACTCCAGGTAAGTAATTGCAATATCAGACAAAAGAGCAAGTGAATCAAAGACTTCTTCAGTTGGCTAACGTGATGCTCCGACTGGACAATGAATGTTCCAAAGCTTACAAATAAAGGGAGTCTGAAAATTTATAAAAGGAAAGCAACATGAGTGTAGCAGCAGTTCGTCCTTTTTTCCGGACCACAATCGGGAAAAAGTACTTGATGGGTTTCACTGGTCTAGTTTGGGCAGGCTTCGTCCTGAGTCATATGGCTGGCAATCTTTTGATCCTCGTAGGGGCCGATGCCTACAACAAGTATGGCCATGCGATAGTCACCAGCGGGATACTTATTCCAGCAGAGATTGTTTTAGTACTTAGTTTCATGACTCACGTGACCTTGGCCATTTTGCTGACGCTGGAAAATCGAAAGGCCCGCGGATCAAGATATGCCGTCAGTGCTCGAGGGGAAAAGGCTGCAAGCCTGGCCTCACGAACGATGGCGGTACAGGGAAGTCTGATTCTAGTTTTTGTCATTCTGCATATTTCCACGTTCAAATATGGAACTTATTACGAAGTCGTTGTTGACGGAGTCAGAATGAGAGATTTGCATCGATTGGTGCTGGAAGTGTTTCAACAGCCTGGCTACGTTGCCTGGTATGCAGTTTGTCTGATTTTGTTGGGATTTCATCTGAGTCATGGTGTTGGTTCTGTTTTACAATCTTTTGGTTGGAAAAATGACCACTATGCTCCATGGATTCGACGAATAAGCTTAGTCTACGGCCTAGTGGTTGCCGCAGGCTTTCTTTCACAACCTCTTTACGCCTTCTTTATGGCAGGGTGATTTATGACACAACTTGATGGTAAAGTTCCTTCGGGACCAGTTGAGAGCATGTGGGAAGATTATAAGTTCGATATCAAACTGGTAAATCCCGCGAACAAAAGAAAACATTCGGTGATTGTCGTTGGCACTGGGCTGGCCGGAGCAAGCGCGGCGGCCTCCCTGGGGGAGCTTGGTTATAACGTAAAAGCATTTTGTGTCCACGAGAGCCCACGAAGAGCTCACTCCGTGGCGGCACAGGGCGGGATTAATGCGGCTAAAAATTATAAAAATGATGGCGACAGTGTGTATCGTCTTTTCTACGATACGGTAAAGGGCGGAGACTTCCGGGCACGAGAAGGAAATGTTTATCGTCTGGCACAAATCTCCGCAGAAATTATTGATCAGTGTGTAGCACAAGGGGTTCCATTGGCTCGCGAGTATGGCGGCCTGCTGGCAAATCGTTCTTTTGGTGGGGCTCAGGTCTCTCGAACGTTTTATGCCCGAGGACAAACGGGACAACAGCTTTTGCTCGGCGCCTATTCGGCGATGATGAGACAAGTAGACAAAAAACAAGTTGAGCTTTTTTCTCGTCGAGAGATGTTGGACGTTGTTATTATTGATGGAAAAGCACGAGGAATCATTACGCGAAATCTTTCCACAGGAGAGATTGAATCCCATGAAGCGGATGCCGTCGTTCTGGCGAGCGGTGGATATTCGAATGTATTCTTTTTGTCGACGAACGCCATGGCTTGCGCGGTAACTGCGGCTTGGAAGGTTCATAAACGTGGCGCTTACTTTGCTAACCCCTGTTTCACGCAAATTCACCCAACCTGCATACCTGTTTCTGGTGAACTTCAGTCAAAACTGACATTGATGTCTGAGTCTCTGAGAAATGACGGGCGTGTATGGGTGCCAAAGAAGAAGGGCGACAAAAGAGCTCCGGCTCAAATTCCAGAAGACGAACGAGATTATTATCTCGAGCGAATATACCCAAGCTTTGGTAATTTGGCGCCTCGGGATGTGGCATCGAGACAGGCAAAATTTCGGGTGGACGAGGGGTATGGCGTCGGTCCCACAGGAATGGCCGTTTATTTGGATTTTAAGGATGCGATTCAGCGCTTGGGTCAAAAAGCCATTGAAGAGAGATACGGAAATCTTTTCGAGATGTACGCAAAAATTACGGGAGAAAATCCGTACGAGACACCAATGCGAATTTATCCTGCCCCTCACTACACCATGGGTGGGTTGTGGGTGGATTATAATTTAATGAGTACTATTCCAGGTCTTTTTGTTGCTGGAGAAGCCAACTTCTCTGATCATGGGGCGAATAGGCTGGGCGCTTCGGCGCTGATGCAGGGTTTGGCTGATGGGTATTTTGTCATTCCTTACACGCTCGGCAATTATATTGCTGGCACCAAGATGGAAAAGGTATCGAACACACATCAGGCATTTGCTGCAGCTAAAGGTCAGGTACAAGCAGAAATTCAAAAGCTAATGAATATTAAGGGCACACGAACTGTGGATAGCTTTCACAAGGAACTTGGGCGAATTATGTGGGAGCATTGTGGAATGTCTCGCAATGAAAAAGGTTTGAAAGAAGCTCTTCAGCTAATTCCAAAGTTGAGAGAAGAGTTTTGGAGTGATGTTCGAATTCCCGGAGAGGCGAATGGAATTAATACAGAACTTGAAAAAGCTGGGCGCGTAGCCGACTTTATGGAGCTTGGTGAGCTGATGTGCCGGGACGCCTTAGAAAGAAAAGAGTCCTGCGGAGGACACTTTCGAGACGAGTATCAAACGCCGGATAATGAGGCTCTGCGTGACGATGTTAATTTTTGTCATGTGGCTGCTTGGGAGTTCACAGGCGTTGGAAAGACTCCTTCACTCCACAAAGAAGAATTAAAATTTGAAAATGTGAAACTGGCAACTCGGTCCTACAAATAGAGGTTCATCATGGGAAGCGGAACTGGAAAAAATTTAAATCTGAAGTTGAAAGTTTGGCGGCAAAAATCCAGCAAGGATCAAGGTCATTTCGAGGAGCTTGATGCAGACCAGGTTTCTGAAGACGCCTCTTTTCTAGAGATGCTAGATCAGGTCAATGAAAAATTGGTGTTGCAGGGAAAAGAACCAATTGTTTTTGATCATGATTGTCGAGAAGGAATTTGTGGAAGCTGCGGATTTATGATCAATGGTGCCGCCCACGGCCCCATGACGGAGACCACTGTTTGTCAGCTTCATATGAGGAATTTTAAGGACGGAGAAACTCTCGTCATCGAACCATGGAGAGCAAAGGCCTTTCCCGTGATGAGAGACTTGATGGTAGATCGATCTGCCTTTGACCGAGTTATTTCATCCGGAGGATATATTTCCGTTGATACCGGAAATGCTCCTGATGCGAACGGATTGCCCATCCCCAAGCCGGACGCAGATGAAGCTTTTAGCTCTGCAACTTGTATTGGCTGTGGCGCTTGCGTGGCTTCTTGTAAAAATGCATCCGCGATGTTGTTTGTTGCAGCGAAAGTTTCTCACTTTGCCTTGCTCCCTCAGGGACAAGTGGAGAGAAACGAAAGAGTTTTAAATATGGTCACTCAAATGGACGAAGAGGGATTTGGCTCGTGTACAAACACGGGCGCTTGCTCGGCGTCTTGTCCCAAAGGCATCAGTCTCAGCAATATCGCTCGACTGAATCGCGAGCTGTTTGTAGCTAGCCTTGACCAAAAGAAAGCAGCGGAAGGGGACGGCGTCTAGCCTTTGTCCCGGTTTCCACACAGATCTTAGACGAGTAAACAAGATGTTTGTCCCCCAGACGTAGAAGACATTGTTTTTCTTGCCATCATTTTTTTGAATTCAACAGTGTTCCCGCGGATTGGTATCATCAAGAGGTTCCAATCATCACCACCCAAGGAGGGGAATATGGGGATTCTAGGAAGAATCACTGGCGGCGCCATTGTAGGCAGTTTATTTTTTGGATCTATTTCTGCAAGGGCTGTCAACGAACCCGAGTTTGTGCCGGGCGAATACGTCGTCTCTTTAAAAAGGGAAATTGGTCAATTTAATAAACAAGATTTGGAAGTGAGTTTAGGATCAAAGATCAAAGAAACGATTTTTGAGGACCGAATTGTGGTCGTTCAGCGATCGATGATTGAAACGGCGGAAAGTGCTGTAAAAACACTGAGTGAAAACCCATTGGTTCGTTTAGCTGAGCCAAACTATATCTATCGAATTAACAAAACTCCCAATGATCCAAGTTTTGGGAAACTCTGGGGCCTTAAGAATATCGGGCAAAGCGATGTTCGTGCCGGCGGGGTCGCCGGGGTCGATATCAATGTGGAAAAAGCCTGGGATATTACGACGGGCTCCAAAGATGTTTTGGTCGCAATTATTGACACTGGAATTGATTATGATCACCCAGATTTAAAAGAAAACATCTGGACCAATCAGGCGGAGGCCAACGGAAAGCCAGGCGTGGACGACGACAACAATGGAATTATAGACGACATTCACGGAGCCAATTTCGTCAACCCCAAGGCTCCTACCGGAAACCCAAAAGACGATCATATGCATGGGACCCATTGTGCTGGAACGATTGGTGCTCGTGGAGACGACGGACTAGGAATTGTTGGTGTTAATTGGAATGTTCGACTGATGCCGGTGAAATTTTTAGGAGCCGACGGCAGCGGAAGCCTGGATGGTGCCTTAAAGTCCATTGATTATGCCACGAAAATGGGAGCTAGAATTATGAGCAACTCCTGGGGCGGTGGAGGCGAATCTCAAACTCTAAAAGAGGCCATCCAGCGCGCGAACGCAGCAGGAGCTTTATTTGTGGCTGCCGCAGGGAATGACTATTCCAACAATGATACTCAGCCAAGCTATCCCGCCAGCTACAATGTGCCCAATGTCTTGGCGGTGGCTGCAATTGATAACAAGGGTCAGTTAGCTGCGTTTTCTAATTATGGAAAGAAGTCAGTCCATGTAGCGGCACCGGGGGTCAATGTTTGGTCTTCGGTTCTTAATGGAAAATATGCCTCGCTGTCAGGTACTTCGATGGCAACCCCTCACGTTTCAGGCGTAGCGGCCTTGTTGGCTTCTGCGGATCCGAGCCTTACCAACCTCCAGCTGAAAGAACGACTGATAAAAACGGCCAGACCCCTCGCCTCTGTTCGCGAGAAAGTTTCATCCAAGGGAATGGTGGATGCCTATGCAGCGATCACAAATCAGGTTTTGCCACCTGATCCCAATGATCCCGACAACTGGCAATTCATCAATGTTAATATTTCGTCCCTCCATCCGTATGAAAGCAAAAGCACAGAGGCCTTTGAGGTTGAGGTCAAGGGCGCCAAAGAAATCGCTCTTTTCTTTGCTCATTTTGAAACGGAAAAGAACTATGATCGAGTGACCGTGTTCGATCGAGCGGGAAATCAGATCGCACAACTGAGCGGGGTTAATGACGACACATACTCCCCGACAATCCCAGGCGATTATGCGAAGATTGTTCTGACCTCTGACGACTCAGTTCAAAAGTATGGTTTTGATATATTCAAAGTCTCGTATCGATAGCAGGTTCATCGAGAGATTCGATGAACTCATCGATCGTTAGATTGATGTACTCAGGGAAGTCAAGCTGAGTACAGTGAGATCCGTAGGGCACTCGAATCAGAGTGCTCCCTTTAATCAAACGATGAAGCTCCTTTTGAAATTTAAAAGGAGTCACGTTGTCTCTGGCCCCACTGATAATGAGGGTGGGCGCCTTCACGGTGGCCGCAACCTGCTCGCCCTGAAACTTCATCATGTCTTCAAAGAAAGGGATAAAAACATCCAGTGGAATTTGGGAAACACCCCGGGCATAGATTTCAATATCCTTGAATTGGGTGAGTTTTAAATTAAAGCCTCCCAGGAGGCCAGCGCCCACCATGGAGATTGGATTATCCACTGCAGTTTTCCAAAGAGTGTCTAAGATTGCTGGATTTTTTTCGTACTGCTCTTTCACGAAAAGAAAAAACGGCTCAATAATGTCGAGACCGAACATTCCCTTGATCGGGTTCTTCGCAAAACCATTAATAAAGGTCAGTGATTTAAAAATTTCCGGATAGAGTTCATAGGTTTTTAGAAGAGCCTGGGCGCCAAGACTGTGTCCAACAAAATGGGCCTTTTTTATGCCCAATTCACGAAAAAGTCGGGGCAGATCGTGGGCAATGGCCTCGAGGGAAATGTTTTCTCTGGCTTGGGGTATCTGAGACTTGTGGTGGCCTCGAATATCAAAGGCGATGACTCGATTTCTTTTTGAGAAATGCGCAATTTGAAAATGCCAATGATTGATGAGGCAAGCCAATCCATAGATGAGAATGATGGGCTCACCAGTGCCGCGGACCTCATAGTAAATGGAGGTTCCATCAAAGCTTTTGAACTTCCCGGTTTGCTTCAGAATGGGGCGCGCCATTTAATAAGTCACCTTGATCAAGGAGCCTCCAATACGAATCTGATCACCTGGTTGAACCAGTGCTGTTTCAACAGCCTGATTGTTAAAGCGGACCACATCCGTGTGATGGGTTTTAAATTCAATCCCGTTATCGACAGGAATTAACTCAAAGGCCATTCCAGGAGCCAAGGGCTCTTCGAGCTCAATGTCCAAAACATCGCTGCCAAATTTTCTCGGCCCATAACCGAGGCTGAGGGTAACATTCGCCTGAATTCCCTCGAGAAAGTGCAGCTCAATGACATTTTCAAAGGGTCTTAACAGTGGCCTTTGAAGAGGATTTTTTGCGGGCACCTTTGAAATTGCCGCCCGGAGAGCTGACTTCCAACCGGAAGACTCTAGTTTGGTTTTGAAGTCGTTCTTTTCGCCATCCAGGCGAACGACCTTGAAAAAAGTGCCTCCAACCTGGAAGACAACGCCCGGCAACAGGGCCACCCGACGGACCTTCTGTCCGCTGATTTTCAAGCCGTTGTGTGAGTCCTTATCTACCAGAATTAATTGACCTTTTTTGTCTTTTTCAACCCTCGCATGAAGAGAGGAAACCTTGGCGTCCTGGATAAGAATATCCCCCTCTGTCCGGCCTATGCGAACCCCAGGATCAAGCCGAAAGCGCTGACCGGTATTTTCACCTTCAATGATCTCAAGAAAGAGCGACATTTGTTCAGTTTAACCTGTCTTCTTCGCTTGAGAATAGTCCAAACCCATGCTACTTGAACCGTTCAATAAAACCTTACTCGCAGGTATTCCATTCCAACGTCCTGCGGGTTGTTAACCCGAAAGGATAAAAATGGAAAAATCCGAAGTTATTAAGAACCCTTATGAGGTTGTGGTGCTCATGCATCCCGACGCGAGCCTGCAGGACCAGAAGGATCTGTTTCAAAAGAACAAGTCCATCATCCAGGGCTTCAAAGGCACAATCGCTTCTCTGGAAACCTGGGGAAAACGAACGCTGGCAAATCCCATCGGCAAAACTAAAAAGGCGATCTATTTTCACTCGACCTTTGAGGCACAGCCTGCAGCAATTGCTGAGCTTGAGCGAACTATGAGAATCAACGACAAAGTTTTGCGCTTCATGCATACAAAACTGGATTCGCGGGTTTCTTTGGCGAAGTTCATGGAAAATTTTAAACGGGGTCTTCAGGAAAGCGCTCACCGTGAGCGTGAAAAAGAAGCTAAAGCCCAGGCTCGTCGAGCTGCGGCGGCTCAACGATCATCTGAAGATTAATTCCAAGGAGAGACTGTGTCGTCGTCGTCGCTAAAGATTCAAAAACCAACGAATGCAAAATTTTTGTTGGTTCTTTCTTTGAGTGTCTTGATGACGGCCGTTTTTCTTCTTCTTGGCGCTCCTTTGTTGAGAGTCTTGAGGAATGTTTTTGGAGTCTGGAAATATTGGATTTCTGGAACTTTGCTGACAGCTGGATTGTTGGTTTTTGGTTCTGGAACCGGGCTTTTGGGCCTGATGCTTTTCTCAACTTGGGTGACTATTGGTATGTACCAAGAGTTTGAAGAGCGTGGCCGAGGTAATTTCTGGACGGCGGTACTTAGCGTTTTAGTCGGAAGTGCCGTTCTTATTTTGGGACCTTTTTTGTGGTCTCACCTCTTTGGGACGGATTTAGTTGTACAACTAAAGTCGGACATCGAGGCAGTCACTCAGCAGCTTTCCGGAGGAAAAAAGCTCAGTGACTATGGCGTGACCGTGGACGTGATTTTAGCTCAACTCCCAGCGACGTTGATCGTGCTTAATCTCACAGCCCTGGCCTTTGCCTTAATGTTGGATCGACGAATTGCAGTGCTTTTTGCATTGCCATTCGAAAAAGTAGCATCACAAATGCGACTTTTAGAGTTTCGGGTTCCGGATGTTATGATTTGGGTCACGATGCTGTCGTTCCTGCTGAGCTTTCTTTCACTGAAAGAAGTTTGGGTGTCCACTGTGGCAACCAATTTTTTTTGGGTGATGATGGGGCTCTATTTTTTCCAGGGGCTTGCTGTTTTAGAGGTGAGTCTTCTGGTGTTTCGAGTGGGAAGCTTTATGAGACTTCTCATTTATTTATTGGTGGTGGGTCAGCTGTTCTTTTTACTAAGTCCAGTTGGCGTAATTGATTATTGGGTGGATTTTCGTCGACGGCTAAAAAAATGGCGGTTGCCGGAGAAAAACCAAAAACATGGGGAAAACGTATGAAAGTCATTCTTCAAAAAGACGTCAAAGACGTAGGTAAAGTGGGCGAGCTCGTGAATGTTTCCGAGGGTTTCGCTAGAAATTTTTTGTTTCCGAGAAAACTGGCGGCTGAGGCCACAGAAAAACGCGTGAAAGAGTGGGAACACTTAAAACGCGTGGCAGAGGCGAAAAAGAAAAAGGTCGTTGCTGAAAGACAAGATCTGCTGAAAAAAATCAGTGGTTCTGTGATCAAATTTAAAATGGCAGCAGCTGAATCAGATAAAATTTTTGGTTCAGTGACAACAATCGATGTTTCCAAAGAATTGGAAAAAATGGGGTTTTCTGTTGATCGTCGAGATATTCATTTCGAAGAACAGATCAAGGTTTTGGGAACCCACAAGGCGATTGTTCGTATGGGTGAAGGCCTCGAGGCCAACATTCAAATCGCTGTAGAAAGATCTTAGAAAACGAAAAAACAATCGGTTGGAAAAAGGGGCTTTAAGAGCCCCTTTTTTTGTTCTACTGTTCTTGTAGGCTTTCTTGGATGAGATCCAGGAGAAGGCTGGATGCGAGCTCTCTGGCCTGGTCCACAGATAGACCTTGAACTGTATAGCCATGACGCTCAATGAGGCGTTCTAGGCGATTTCGCACATATTCCGAAGGAAGCCCAGTTCCTTCCACTAAGGTTTCAAATAATATCGATCCGGACATCCTGTCCCCCCTTTCAAGCCCCTCTGAAAGGCTGACGTTTTTATTGAAGCAAAGGGTTAATGGTTTCGCAAAGGGGGGGACTTAGTTTTTCTAAAGTTAGTCCTTGGTCTGTGTTTCAAATCGAAGTAAATTTTTAGGCCATGGATATGACGGGTGTTTTGATTACAGGTGGTGGTGGTTTTTTAGGTTCCCATTTGGCAGAGCTCTATTTGCGAAAAGGGATACCGGTGGTTTGCATCGATGACTTTTCAACGGGGCTTCGAAGCAACAAACAATATCTGCAGAAGGCCTTCCCGGATTCAAAAAAATTCCAGTTCATTGAACAAAATGTCATTGTTCCTTGGAATCAGTGGGCCTCGGCTGTTCATATCCCAGTATCCCATATTCTCCACTTTGCATCTCCGGCCTCCCCGCCCCACTATCAACGGCTGGGGTTGGAAACTATGTGGGTCAATACGGTAGGACTGTCTGAGGCGATGACCTATGCAGACCAGAAAAGGGCTCGAGTGGTTTTTGCATCAACCAGCGAAATATATGGTGATCCGGACGTTTCCCCCCAGCCAGAAACATATTTTGGCAATGTGAACACCCAGGGTCCACGTTCTTGTTATGATGAGGCAAAACGTTTTGGCGAGGCTCTGATTTATACCCACAACAGCAAATTCAAAACTCATCACGGCGCTGTTCGGATTTTTAACACCTATGGGCCGCGAATGAACCCCAATGATGGCCGGGTGATCATTAACTTTTTAGCGCAGGCTATTCAGGGTCAAAACCTCTCTGTTTATGGACAAGGACAGCAGACCAGAAGCTTTTGTTATGTGGATGACTTGGTGTCTGGAATTGATCTCTATCTGCAGACAAATTTAACCGAACCAGTCAATATTGGCAGTGAAAAGGAATTTACAATTCTTCAGTTGGCGGAAACTGTGCGGGATATTTTTAGGGACAAAAATATTGGCGTTAATTTTTTTGAGCTGCCTCAAGATGACCCCAAACAACGTCGCCCAAATCTGGAAAAGGCGCGAAAGCTTTTAAAACCTTGGGAGCCGAAAGTTGACCTCCGGCAGGGTCTATTGATGATGATCGATTGGCTTAAGCAGCAGGACTTATCAAGCATTGAAATGGCAGGGAGACCTCTTTGAAGGTTCTTGTAACAGGCGGCGCCGGTTATATTGGAAGTCATACTTGCAAAGCCCTGGCACAACAGGGAATAGTTCCCGTTGTTCTTGATAACTTTGTTCGTGGGCACGAGTGGGCTGTTCAATGGGGACCCTGCTATCGTGCGGACCTATCAGAGACAAAAAAAATTTCCGAAATTTTAACACAGGAAAAGATCGAGGCAGTATTGCACTTTGCGGCCTATGCCTATGTGGGGGAATCTGTCAGTAAGCCACTCATGTATTATCGGAATAATGTTCTGGGAACTTTGAGTCTTTTGGAATCCATGCGAATGGCAGATGTTTCAAAAATTCTTCTATCAAGTACCTGCGCTATTTACGGTGTTTCGGAGAATTTTCCAATCGAAGAGACCTTTCCTCAGAAGCCAATCAATCCTTATGGAAAAACCAAGTGGATGGTAGAGCGAATTTTAGAGGACTACGGCTCTTCTCATGGCTTGTCTGCCGTCTCCCTTAGATATTTCAATGCGAGTGGAGCTGATGTTGACCTCCAGATTGGCGAGGACCATGTTCCTGAAACGCACCTTATTCCGTTGGCAATCGAGGCGGCCTACTCCGGAAAGAAGCTAATGATTTATGGCGGTGATTATCCGACGCCAGACGGAACCTGTATTCGGGACTATATACACGTGACTGACTTAGCGGACGCCCATGTTTTAGGTTTAAGAAGACTTGTGGCGGGGAAAGAAGGTCTTGAAGTTTTCAATCTTGGAACGGGCCAAGGGGCTTCGGTGAAACAAGTTATTTTGGAAGTCGAAAGAATCACTCAACGACGGATAGCCGTGCAGCTTGGTGATCGCCGAGTCGGTGACCCCCCAGAGCTGGTAGCCTCTGGTGATCTTGCAAAAATGACCTTGGGATGGAAACCTCGGTTCTCAAACCTCGGTGAAATTATTGACTCCTCCCACCGTTGGTATCGTCAGCACTGGAAGGTCAACTAGATGAACAACAGAAAGGTTTTGGTTTATCAGGCCTATGGAATTCGGGACATTATTCATCAGACAATTTTTTCCATAACATCTTTGCTGAGCAAGACCTTGTCTGAAAATCTGAATTTGGAGATCTGGATTTATACCGATCAAGAGCTGACGTTCAGTCAGTTTTTTGGAGACCACGTTAATATCAAAATTGTTCCCATAAACATGGAGCAGGTAAAGAAATGGCGGGGCCAAATTGATTTTGTTCACAGGGTAAAGGTTGAAATTCTTAAAGATGCTGCAGGAAAATTTAACGGGCCTATTTTCTATTGTGACGGAGACACTTATTTTTTAAGCTCCCCGACTGAGCTATTTTCACATGTGAATGATCGATTTAGTCTCATGCATACGGCCGAAAATGCCCTGGCCCCAGGGGTTGACCCCTTGTCCAAAAAGATTTTACATTTTACAAAGAATAATCATTTTCAAGTGGGCCACGAAACTATTGGAATCGGTCCGTCGACTGTGATGTGGAATGCTGGTGTTTTGGGTTTGTCACAAAAGAACAAGTCTTTTCTGCCGATGGCTCTTGAGATGACAGATCAGATGTATGCTCGATACCGGAAACATGTCATGGAACAACTGGCGTTCTCATTTATTTTGCAGACGAAATCTCAGATCATGGCTGCAGACCAGGTAGTTTATCACTATTGGAATCAGAAAGACGAATATCAACAGGCAATTGATGATTTTCTAAAAAAGAATAAAAATATCAAAGAAGCGCTCGAAAACTTAAGTCATTTCTCATGGCCGCCGGCGCCGGCACCGAAAAGTCCAAAACGAGCCCTTGTTCAAAAGATTCTTCAGAGATTTAAGAGACCCAGGGCCAAAGAATAAAAGTTACTGATTTACGCCCGGTGCAAAATTGCGTGGCTTTCCAGACGGTGCAGGCCCTGTGGATGGTGGTGGTGGTAAGGGATGCTGAGGTTCGTGTTCCGCATCACGGAACCGACCATATTCGGCCTCCCACTTCAGCTTGACTGTGCCCGTGGGCCCATTCCGCTGTTTGCCAATGATGATTTCAGCATGGCCTTGTTTTTCAGGGTCTTCTTTATCGTAATAATCATCGCGGTAGAGGAGCATAATAACATCGGCATCTTGCTCGATGGAGCCAGATTCCCGCAAGTCTGATAACATTGGTCGACGATCAGCGCGACCCTCGACGCCTCGATTGAGCTGAGCGAGCGCGACAACGGGAATTTTGAGTTCTTTGGCGAGAGATTTGAGAGATTTGGAAATTTCAGACACCGCTCGTTCTCGACTCTCTACCTTCATTTTTAGATCCATCAGCTGCAAGTAATCGATCATGATAATATCAATGTCATGTTGGGATTTCAGACGGCGCGCGCGAGCGCGGACCTCAAATGGACTGATTCCCGAGCTTTCATCGATAAAAAGTTTTGAATCACTGACTTGCCCAGCGACATGGATCAATTTTGGCCAAACATTATCCGGAATTCTGCCAGAGCGGATGTCCTTCATGTTGATTCGCGCTTCAGAGGCAAGAATCCTCATCATGACGGCCTCGCGAGACATCTCCAAGGAAAAGTACGCGACAGTCTTGTTTTGCCGGAGGGCCATGTGTTGAGCCAAGTTCAAAGAAAATGCGGTCTTTCCCATGGAAGGCCGAGCTGCGATGATCGTTAATTCACCAGGTTGCATTCCTGATGTCATTCGATCCAACATAGTAAATCCAGTGGCGACGCCGGTAACTTCAGAGCGCTTTTTATAAAGCTCTTCAATCTTTATGACGCTGGATTTGACGACCTCCATCGCACCCATTAGACCTTCGGTCTTTTTAGTTTCGCCGAGCTTATAAAAATCCGCTTCTGATTGATCAATGAAGCTCTCCACATCGGTGAAGTCCTCTTCATAAGCCTTTTCAATCATTTGAGTTCCCTGATGAATCACTTTCCGAAGAAGAGATTTATCGCGAACAATTTTAGCGTAACTGAAGATATTTGCAGAAGTGATGGTTCTGTTCACCAGATCTACGAGATATTCAGACCCACCAATTTGTTCAATCTCACCTTTTGTTTGGAGGGTGTTTGAAACAGTGATCAAATCCACTGGCAGATTTTTTCTCTGCAGTTCCTGAATGGCTACATAAATTTTTTGATGAGAAGGTTTATAAAAGTCAGCAGCCTCGATATGATCAGCGATCTGATCCCAGGCTTCTCTTTCAAGCATTAAACTGCCTAAAATAGATTGCTCAGCCTCAATATTTTGAGGCGGAATTTTTGCTGCCACATTCCCCCCTCAGGCTTGACGAACAAATTTTGCGGGGCTTCTTCATGGATGCAAAACGAGACGACCCGCTGATGCCTAAATTGAAAGGTTCAAAAACAATTAATTTACTTTTTTGACCCGAATTTTATAATTGTCAATTTTCTTCTTCAGAGTGTTGCGATTGATTCCCAGCATCTGGGCGGTTTTGACTTGATTGCCATTGTAGGCACGTAGGGCGATTTCCAAAAGGGGGCGCTCGACCTGTTCCAGAACAACGCTGTAAAGTCCATTCAACTCAACCTGAGCTTCCTTTTGCTGTTGGAAGAGAACTTCCAATTTACTTTTTACAAGTTTCTCCAGGCTGACGGCTTGAAGGTTAGCAACAAAAAGATTGTCTGAACTATTCACATTCGGTGTCATGCAACTCCCACTTTTTTTGAAGATCTTTATCTCTAGAAGAGACAGGGTTCTAAAACTTTTTTTGGTCGTGGACAAGAAGATTTTTGAAAGAAGATTTCTTTCAAACACCCCGCAGCCGAGGACTCCATATGTACTTATGGAGCTGTAACTGCAGTCGTGCCGCCGTTTTTCTTTGTAGGATCTGTTCACTCAGCCACTGGGGTTCGATGACATCAAATGATGGGCTGTATAAAACGACAAAGTTTTTGAACAAATCATGTTGACGGCAAAAATTTTCTGACCAGTCCAAATCTCGTTCGGAACAGATGACAAATTTAAACTCTGTCAGCGCAGAAATATTTTCCAAATTCTCCATTAGAAAACTATCTGCTGCGCCCGAATCTGGAGTTTTAACATCGAGGATAATTTTTACCCGAGGATCAACTTCTCGACAGGATTTGGACCCACTGGTTTCCAAAGAGACTCGGTAGCCATGATCACACAGAGCTGTCATCAGAGGGAGGACCTCTTTCTGCAACAAAGGTTCTCCTCCAGTCAGGCAGACATAGGGCGCTCCATGTTGATGGACTCTCTTGAGAAGGTCCTCTTGGGAAATATGCTGACCTTCGTAATAGGAGTACTTTGTATCACAATAGGTGCAGCGTAGATTGCAGGCCGTCGTGCGAATAAAAACGGTGGGGTTGCCGACATAGGTCGACTCGCCCTGGATAGAATGGAAGATCTCATTAATTTTCAGCATGAACCTATGACCTTTGACCTGTGGATTTGCGTTGAAGAGAGACCAAAGTCAAGGGTCGGTCCTTCAGGCCTACTCTTCTTCTGTAAGATTTCGTAACCTCATAGAATGAGTCGACTCTTTCAGAAGTTCAAACAGGATATTTTTGCGATTTTATTTCTTACAGCGGGCCTCTTTGTTGGACTCTCAATGTTCAGTTTTCATCCAACAGATCCGTCCTTCAATTCAATGGGGCAAGGCCTAAAAGTCAGTAATTACTGTGGTTATGTTGGCAGCTTTTTGGCGGATGGACTTTATCAACTGTTCGGCATTTCGTCTTGGCTCCTCGTCGCCGGGCTGATTCGGGCTGGTATTCTTCAGTTTCGAGGTCAGAAGAGCTCTTTCAAAGATCTCAAGCTCGTGTGGGCGCTGCTTTTACTTTTGACGATGAGTACGCTTCTGTCTGTTTATTTTCCAACGCCACAATTGTTTGGCCATTTGATCTATATGGGCGGAATCATTGGCGTTGGGTTATCTGCGGCTCTGATCAAAGTTTTAAATCCCGTGGGCGTTCAATTGATTTTATGGGGTCTCACGGCCGTGTTGGTGGTGTTTTACTCGGAAAAAACGGTCCAAGAGCTTCTAAGGGGGCCCGCCCAGCTGATACCCCTATTCAAAAAGACCCGGCAAAAGTGGGCGCGCTGGAAGCCTGATCTTTTTGCCCGCGCTGTTTCGGAGAAACCAAAAGAAGTCGGCATAGCCATTAAAGAGACGATCAAAAAGGCGCCGGCCTTTCTTCTTCCTCAAGAGAGCCTCAAGGCTGAAGAGCTGCATCCGCTGCCCGAAAATGAACGGATGGTGGTGAGAGCCCTCCCTATTCAAGAAGAGCTTCCCCTGGAGGACGGTGAACTAGAACGTCCAGCGCGCCGAAAAGTCGTCATGAAGGCAAAAGTTTCACGGCGCGTCGAAAACTGGCAACTGCCCAAGATATCCCTGCTCGAAGACCCCCCAACCACTCGGTTCAAGATTGATGAGAAAGAAATTCGTCGCAAAGCCGAAACTTTAACAGACAAACTGGGACAGTTTTCAGTCACCGGCGAGGTTGTAGCAGCGAAACCAGGCCCGGCAGTGACAATGTTCGAATTTAAGCCGAGCGCCAACGTTCGGGTCAGTAAAATCACCGAGTTGGCGGACGATCTGTCCTTGGCTCTTTCCAGCGAGTCCTTACGAATTATTGCTCCAATCCCGGGCCGTGATGTGGTGGGCATTGAGACCTCCAATGCTCAGCGAGAAACGGTTTATCTCAAAGACCTTTTGGCAGATGACCAGTTTTGGAAAGATGACTTGAAGTTGCCGATAGCTCTTGGGAAGCAGGCCAATGGAGACCCTCGGATCGTCGATCTGCGAAAGATGCCGCACTTGATGGTGGCTGGGACGACGGGCTCTGGGAAGTCCGTTTTTATTGTCTCAGCAATCACCGGGCTTCTTTTCAAACACTCACCCAAGACTCTTCGACTTATTTTGATTGATCCTAAACAGGTTGATCTGGCGGCGTTTGAAAAGGTTCCCCATTTAGCAATGCCAATGGTGACGGAAACACGTCAGGCCGTGAATGCTCTGAAGTGGGCCGTTCGAGAGATGGAAAAGCGCTACCGTTCCATGAATAAATTCGGTGCTCGAGGACTTGAGGCATTCAATGAAACGGTCTCTAAATTGTCCCGGGAGCAGATTGAAGAGCATGAGAAAATTAACTCTGAGCTAGAAGCAACGCCTGGAAAAAAAGGAGATCAGTATTACTGGTCCCAACTGCCCTACATTGTTATTGTGGTTGAGGAATTTGGAGATCTGATGACGGTCGACAAGGCCAATGTGGAGACCGCCGTAGTTCGGCTGGCTCAAATGGCGCGCGCTTGTGGTATTCATTTGATGTTGGCGATGCAGTCTCCTCGTAAAGAGGTTGTTACCGGCCTGATTAAGACGAATATTCCTGGTCGAATTAGTTTCAAGGTCAACTCGTCGATGGATTCCAGAATTATTTTGGACGAGACAGGGGCAGAAAGACTTTTGGCTCAGGGTGATATGCTTTACAAGTCTCCCGGTGGATCCGCCCTCATCCGTCATCATGGTCCATTTTTGAAGGACTCTGAAATTACCGAAGTTGCGCAATTCTGGGGAAACCAGGCCGAACCTGATTATGATCCGTCGGCAATGAAAGCAATGGAGGCCTCCACCAATGGGTCTGACTTTGGGGGTGACGAGGGTCAGGGCTTTGGAGATGATCAATATGACGATCGTTATGATGAAATTCTGTCTTGGGCTTCGACGCAGAAGGAAATCTCTGCCTCGTTGATCCAAAGGAGATTTCAACTGGGTTATCCACGAGCCGCCAGAATTGTAGAAACCTTTGAGCGCGAAGGAGTAGTTGGTCCATCCAACGGCAGCAAGCCGCGTCAAGTGTTAATCAGCAGCTATGATCGTCTTGCCGAATAGATCCATCTCAAGGGTGACGATTTTTCTTGGACTCTTCCTGAGACAGTGAAATGATGTTTTCACTGTTTTTAAACACAAGGAGGAATTTAATGTTTAAGACGATTCTTATGGCACTAGGCTTGATGGTTTCTATCAGCGCAAAAGCCAATGACCTACAAATTTTAGTTGGCGATATCAACAATGTAATTCTTGCGGATGCAAATGATCGCGCTGGGTTCTCATGGAAAGAGGGAGATGCAGCTAGCTACAATCTTAAAATGGGTTTCATCAGCGGAAAAATGGTTGTGGCGG
>Ga0066639_10001723_pt1 | contig 19472 bp, 15 predicted proteins | sample CryGeyCG2114_010_2_FD_59504 | JGI IMG/M metagenome (GOLD analysis project Ga0066639, IMG submission 59504) | Groundwater microbial communities from aquifer - Crystal Geyser CG10_big_fil_rev_8/21/14_0.10 | ecosystem: Environmental > Aquatic > Deep subsurface > Groundwater | place: USA: Utah...
TAAAGCAAGTTTTGTGTCTGTTCCTTCTTCTATTTCATTTATTGTTCTGGAAAATTCTTCACTTAATGCTCCATAGTCTGCCATTGCAATTGTTTGGATTGTTCTGTATAACCCTAAACCAGATTTTAATTCTGTTGCCATGTGCCTTAAAGCAAAAGGAAGTTCTCTTGAAACTGAATCTCCTCTTGCCATTGCTTTTCTTCTTGGGATTAAAAACCCAATTATTATTGTCATAAAAGTTAGAATTAAACTTACTAATAACACAAGCAAACTTTTTGTTATCATTGGAGTGTCAGGGAATAAAGAAAACACTATTGCACTTAACAAAATCATTGAAAAAATAAAAACCAGTAATGAAGCCGAAGTAAGTATTGCAAGAAACTGGTTAGCTGAAATTTTCATGTTTGCACTGTATAAATAAAAACTTAATTGTTTTACCTGAGGCATCCTGCCAATCATTTTTTCTATCGGGTTTGTTATTGCTTTTAATGAAATATAAAATTTCCCAAGGGTTCTGACTAAAGGAGAACTAAATACTTTTAAGTCATCCACACTTTGAACTTCTAATTCAGTTGGTCTTCCTTCTGCAATAATTCCCCTTAATTCTTTTAATCTTCCTCCGACTTCCTCCATTTCCATTCCTTCTTCGGAGTACTTTCTTTTCATTCTTTCAACTATTCTTTCAACTTCATCTAAGTCAACGCTTGACTTGCCTCCTTCCTTTTTTTCTTTTTTTTCTTCAATTATTTTTCTTAATTTATCTATTTGCGGCATTTAATCACTTTTTTTGCATATATTCATGCATTTTTTCTACAACCTGATCCATTTCATGAACACCATTTTTAACAAGCTCTTCAAAAAATTCTTCTCTGTCTTTTAATTCTTGTTCTATTTGTTTTGAAGTATATCCAGTGAACTTCATTAATGTTTTCATGTATTCACTTTGAACATTGGTCTTTATTAATTTGTCTTTTAATGAATCTCTTTCAAATAATGTCTGGGTAGAAGTTTTGTTTTCTAATACCCCTGTAACTTCAGCTATTTCTGTTATTCTTCTTATTGTTCCCTTTTTTTTATCATGAATTCTGTGTTCTACTACAATCAAATCTAATCCAGAAAGCATTACTTCAGGAACGTTCATTGGAGGGCTTGTTACCCTGACCAAAGTTTCTTGTGGAGAGTTAGCGTGAATTGTTCCCAAACAATTTGATACAATTACTCCGTTAGCAATATAATTGTGGTTATCTTCTACTGTTAAATCATATAATGTTCCTTCAAATTCTTCTTCTTCAACAGAAACAATTTCTTCAAATCTTAAATCTGATTCAGCAAGAATCTGTATTTGCATTGTTGTTTGACCTTGCACCAAATTGCTTATATGACTGCAGTTTGTTTTTGGTTCAACAATAATTGAATCTCCTTCAATTGCTTCTTCTGCATTAATTTCTTTTATTCCATTGTCAATTTTATAAATCGGATGATCTTTTGTTAAATGCAGTTCTTTTCCGCTTCTTAATTTAATTTTTTTCAGTGTTTCTTTTGTTTTTTTTCTCCATAAATGAGTTATTTTTTTATCTTCAATTTTAAGTGTTTTTTTATTCCACGAAGGAACATTAACTGCGTTTTTTCCTAATTCAATAAACTCATAATCATTTTCTTTAATTGAATGTTTTTCTTCAAAAAATTTATTTGCCAATTCAGATATTTCAATAATATTCCCATCACTCAGCTGAATCAATGAATCTCCTGTAACTGCTCCGTCGTGTCCTGTGTTCATTGCAGTGAATAAAGAAAATGCTTCATCGTGTCTTACTTCTCCTACAATTATTCTGTCTGGTCGCATTCTCAATGAATTTTTTGTCAGTATATCTAATGTAATTTCTCCTGTTCCTTCTAGTCCCGGAGGCCTTGACTCAAGCCGGATTATGTGTTTTAATGGTAAATTTAATTCTGCTGTGTTGTGAACAAAAACATTAGAGCAGACAAAGTTTTCATATCCCGGAATTGATAAGTCATAAACAAACCTTTCTTTTTCCGGAAGAACTTTTATTTCTTTAATCTGGTCCCAAAAAATATCTGATCCTGCAAGAATTTCAAGTTCATTGCTTTCTGTAGAAGAAACCATTTTTTGTAAAAATCTTCTCCCAATATTTGAATGGCCTGAATAATATTCGTGCTGTAATCTGAGTTCCTGTTTTTTTGACTGAACAAAACTTACAGGCAAAGGAATTAAGTCAGTTAAGTCATGAGTTGCCTTTCCTTTTAATATGGTTTTTGAAGCTCTGTTGTTTTTTCCTTCCTGAAGAAAACCTATTTTTTCAATAAATAATTTTATTTGTGAATGGCTTGAAATTCTTCCTTTGAATGATTTATCTTTCAAGTATCTTTTTGTTGCTGTTCTTGCCATTATTCCATTTCTTAACAACATTGTCTGGATGTCTTTCATTAACTGTTTTGAACAGGAAGTCCATTCAATTTCATGTTTTGCTATTGTTCCGTCTCCGGAAAGATATCCTTTTAGAATCCAGCATATTTGTTGGTTGTTTAATTCAGTTATCCATTCAGGCATTTTTTTAGTAAACGCATTTCCTTTTAAATCCAGAACTTCCTGCATAACCGTTTTCAGCATTTTTGAATTAATCATAAAACTGAATTTGTCTGAATGCATTTTTACGTTTGCATTAAATCTTTCAGCAACTTCTCTTATTATTAATTCAACTTCTTTGTCATCAGTTGAAAGTATAATGCTGTTTTTATCATAGCATCCATCCGCTATCCAAAAACCAATAAATTGCAGGAAAATTTCATCTAATTTTATGTTTAGAGGTATTTTTTTTGGGTTAACTTTTGGTTTTAAGAAAATGTGTTGTCTGTCTTTTAATTCAATTAATCCTTTTATTTTTAATTCATGCAATAATTCAGCTTTTATTACCCCTGTTCTTTTCCATGTATTTGCTGAACATTCCCTGCCCTTTTTTGTTTTTCCTGCACTGTATTCTTCCAGTGTTTTTGTTTCAATTTTTTTCAGTTCTTCCGCAATTGGCTTGCCTGTTAAAAAGCAGTTCTTAAGTTTTTTTAGATGTTTAAACAAATCAATTTCGTTTAATCCTTTGCATTCAAATGGCAGTTTTCTTGGAACTGCCAGAAAACTTCCTTCTTTTAGTTCGCTTGTTTTAACAGGGTTGATTTCTGCTTTTTCATTTAAAGAAAAAAGTGAATGGTCTTTTGTTACTTTTATTTTCCTTCCGCTTCTGAAAACAATTTCATACATTTTTTTGTTTGTTTTATGCCTTATAAAAGAATAAATAGGAATTTTTTTGATTTTTCCTTTTTCATCAAAGCAAAAAGTTTCAATATCTTCAAAATTAAGAATACTTTCGTGTCCTGAATACAAATAATTGCAGCCATTTTCCTGAATTTTTTTGTCAATCAATTCCCCGATTTTTACTTTTTGCGGCTTGTCATCTTTAAATACAATTATTTCTTCTTCCCCGTCAACACTGTCTTCTATTGTTACAATTCTTTCTCTTTCTGGAATAAATGAAGCAAATACATTCAATGTTGTTGTTTTTCCTGAACCTGTTCCTCCTGTTATCAGAATATTTGCTGGTTTAACTCCTAATCCGTCAACGCATAACCACAAAAACGCTGCGCTTTCAGTGTCAAATGTCCCGTATTTAATTAAGTCAATTATTGAATAAGGATCTTCTCTGAATTTTCTTATTGTTAAGCTAGAACCTGAAATTGATGCAGGAGGAATTGTTGCATTTACTCTTGAACCGTCAGGCAATCTTGCATCAAGCAACGGAGCTGACATGTCAACTCTTCTTCCTATTTCTCTTGCTATTCTGTTAATTAAATCAACTATTTCTGAGTCAGAAAAGAATTCAATGTTTGTTACCATCATTTCATGTTTTCTGTGAAAAACATACACCGGCTTTTTTGGTCCAATAACCATTATTTCTTCTAATCTGTCGTCTCTGATAAGTGAGTCAATTAATCCATATCCAACCATTTCTCTTACAACTGCTTCTGCATAAAAACTATATCTTCTTTCAGGAATGCTTAATTCATTTGATGCCTGTAATATTTCAATTATTTTTTGTCTGTAAACTGTTCTTCTTTGTTCCGGGTCTCTTATTTTATATGGTGCAATTGAAATCAATCTTGTTGCGGCTTCTTTTATTGTGTTAATTATTGTTCTTTCTCCTAAAGTTGGTTTTGTTACAGGAACCACGTAATAAGGCAGGATTTTTTCCGGAACCCTGTAAATTTTTACTTCTCCATAAGAATCAATTTCTTCTTTTTCCATTAATTCAAGTTCTTTTTCTACTTCAGAAACAATTCTTTCTTCTTCTTTTTTTTCTTCTTTTTCTTCTGTTTTTTTGAATTTTTGCAATAAACCTTTTTTTTCTTTTTTTGTTGGAATTTCTTTTTCTTCTTTTGCAGGAATCTGTTTTCTTAGTTCTTCCTGCAACTGCTTCTGCCTTTTTCTTTTTTCCAGAACCATTGTTTTTCTTATTTGTTCTTCGTCAATTTTTATTTTTTCTTTTTCTGTTTTTACTGTGTTTTCTTCTGTTTTAATCCTTTTGGCTTTCTTAACTAAATCGTTTAAGTACGAAGGCATAATATCCTATAACAAGACCTCTTTGGATTATTTAAATTTAACTTAAAAGCAGATTATTTTTTTTCGTTTATTTCTTTTTGTGTTTCTTCAATGAATTCTTTTAATAAAAGAGTTTTTTGTTTTCCTGTTCTGTCTCTTAAAGTAATTGTATTATTTTCTTGTTCTCTTTGCCCTACAACTATTGCATAAGGAATTTTCTGCATTTGTGCTTCTCTTATTTTGTATGAAACAGTTTCTGCTCTTAAATCAATTTCTGTTCTAAAACCGTTTTCTTTCAGTTCAGCATTAACTTTTTTTGCATAGTTTTCAAAGTTTTCTCCTACTGCAAGAACTTTAAACTGCATTGGGCTAAGCCATAAAGGAAATTTTCCTTCATAATGCTCTATTAATATTCCAATAAATCTTTCTAATGAACCAAAGATTGCTCTGTGAATCATTACAACTTTGTGTTTTTTTGAATCTTTTCCAATATAATTTGCATCAAATCTTTCAGGTAAATTAAAGTCAACTTGTATTGTGCTTAACTGCCATTCTCTTTTAATTGAATCTTTTACTTTAAAATCAATTTTTGGTCCGTAAAAAACTCCTTCTCCTTTATCTATTTCAAACTTCAGTTTAACTTCAGTTAATGCTTCTTTTAATGCGTTTTCTGCGTTTTCCCATTGTTCTTGTGTTCCAATTGCTTTCTCTGGTTTAGTTGAAAGCTTTACTGAAACTTCTTCAAAGCCAAATGTTTTGAATACATATAGACAGAATTCAATTACTTTTTTTATTTCTTCTTTTAATTGTTCCTGAGTGCAGAAAATGTGAGCGTCATCCTGAGTAAATCCTCTTACTCTGAATAATCCCCCTAATACTCCTGATTTTTCATATCTGTAAACTGTTCCAAATTCAAATAATTTTTTTGGTAATTCTCTGTAAGAATGCTGGTTGCTTTTGTAAATCATTATATGTGCAGGACAATTCATTGGCTTTACTCCGTATTCCTGTTTGTCTATTTCCATAAAATACATATTTTCTTTATAGTAATCATAGTGCCCTGAAGTCTTCCAAGTATCTGCTTTGAATATATGGGGGGTAGTGACAAATTCATAATCTCTTTTTATGTGTTCTTCTTCGTCAAATTTCATTACTGCATTTCTTAATGCTGTTCCTTTTGGATGCCATAAAATTAATCCTGCTCCGACTAATTCATTTATTGAAAATAAATCCAGTTCTTTTCCTATTTTCCTGTGGTCTCTTTTTTCTGCTTCTTCTTTTTGTTTTAGAAATTCATCTAATTTTTTTTCTGAATAAAATGCTGTTCCATAAATTCTTTGCATCATTTCATTTTCTTCGCTTCCTTTCCAGTAAGCTCCGCCTGTTGACATTAATTTAAATGCTTTTATTTCTCCTGTTTTTTTTATGTGAGGCCCTTTGCATAAATCAGTGAATTTTCCTGTTTCATAAAAAGAAATTTTTCCGTCTTCTAATTCGTTCAGCAGTTCAACTTTGAATTTTTCTCCTTTTTCTTCAAAAAATTTTCTTGCTTTTTCTTTTTCCATTTCTTTTTTTTTGAATTCATTATTTTTTTTGATTATTTCTTTCATTTTTTCTTCTATTTTCCCCAGGTCCTCGTTTGAAAAAGGTTCTTTTTTGAAGAAATCATAATAAAATCCATCTTCTATTGCAGGCCCAATCCCTAATTTTGTTGCAGGCCATAATTCTTTTACTGCTTCTGCCATTACATGAGAACAAGAATGTCTCAAAACATCTAATCCTTCAATTGAATCTTTTGTAATGATTTTTAATTCAGCATTTTTTTCTATTTTGTAATCCAATTCTTTGAATTCGTTATTTACTTTAATTGCAACAGAATCTTTTGCTAGTTTGCTTCCAATCTTTTTAGCTATATCTATTCCTTTAATCCCTTTCTTGAATTTTTTCTTTGAACCATCAGGAAGAGTAATTTCTATTTCAGTCATCAAATATATACTTAAGAGTGTTTTTTTAAATGTTAAGAATACTGTGTTTTTATGCCCAATCTCCTGCTTTAATAAAAAACCTTATAATTAGTTTTTTTGAAGTTGATGAATGCTTTTCCTTTTCCTTTTGCCGGCAATAAAAACTTTCCTTCAATCATCTTTTTTCCATTAACAGTTTTCTGTTTTCCTTCAATTAAAACATAATCTGAAACAAAATTCTTTACAAACTCATTTCTTGGATTCAAAAAAATTTCTGTTGGTTTTCCTTCCTGTTCTTTTTTACCATTATTCATTACAACAATTTTATCGCTTAAAAAAAATGCTTCATCAATATCGTGAGTCACCATTATTATTGTCAGTTTAGTTTTTTCGCTTAATTCTTTTAAAAACACTTTCATTTTTTCTTTTAAATTAGCATCTAATCCGTTCAATGGTTCATCTAAAAGCAGTAAATCAGGTTCAAAAGCTATTGCTCTTGCAATCGCAACCCTTCTTTTTTCTCCTCCGCTTAAATTAGTTGTTTTTCTTTTTTCAAATCCTTCAAGATGCACAAGCTTTATTGCATCAAAGACTTTTTTTTCAGTTAATTCTTTTTTTGTTTTTCTCATCTTCAACCCAAAAGCAATATTATCAAATACATTCAGATGACTGAACAAGGAATCTCCTTGAGAAACAAAACCAATATTTCTTTTTTCTGGAACTAATTCAGTTACTTCTTTTTCTCCAAAAAAAATCTTTCCTTTTTCAGTTTCCTGCAAGCCAGTAATTATTCTTAATAAAGTTGTTTTTCCGCAACCGCTTGGACCAACAATAGACACAAATTCCCCTGAATTAATTTTCAAAGAAAAATCAATTAAAAAATCATCAAAAGAAACTGAAATTTTATCTAAATTAATTTTCATTAAAACACCCTGTCATTTGAAACAGAAATTTTATCCAGAACAATTTTCATTAAAACACCCTGACATTTTTTGAAAACAATTCAATTGCATAAAATGCAATAAAGCTGACTAAAATAAGCATTAAACCCATTGCAGATGCAGCAACCAAATCAAATGTTGCTAATAACCTGTAAATATATACCGGCATTGTAGCATAAGCTCCATCATATAAAACCAGAACAAAACCTAATTCAGCTAAAGAAACAGCAAAACAAAAAGCAATTGAAACAAACAAAGCATTTTTTATTCTTGGGAACTGCACTTTTTTAAATACTTCAATTTCGTTTGCTCCCAAAGTCCTAGCTGAATCAATGCTTTCTAAATCAATTTTATTTAATGCATTATTTAATACTCTGAAAGAAAAAGGAAATGCAAGAATTGAATGCCCTAAAGCAATTACAATTAAATTCCCTGAACCAAACCCAAGCAAATAACCAAAAGCTAAAGTAATAACTGAAACCGCAACAGAAGAAGCAATAAAAAAATTAATTATTGAAACCCTTGTTTGTTTCAATGAAGCAATTAAACCCATTAAAGTTGCAATAATTGAAGTAATTAATGCAAGCAATAAACTATAAAAAATTGAAAGCAAAGGAGTTGTTCCTGAAAGACTTTTTGATTCAGAAAAAAATATTTTTTCAAATGCCTTAAAACTAACTTGCCCTGTTTCTGGATTAATAAAAGCAAAAAAAATCAATGCAATAATCGGAAGAACAATAAACAAAACCATTACAACCAAAAAAACAGTTTCTGTTATTCCTGTTAATGAATTAAGTGAAAGATTTTTTGGTTTTTCTTTTAATACTTTTTCTTTTATCTCATACTTTTTTGAATAATAAAAATAAATTAATCCAACTAAAGACAATATAATAAATTGGATTAATGCAAGAAATCCTGCAACAGAAAAGTTTAGGTTTCTGGTAATCTGCCTGTAAATTTCCACTTCTAAAGTAGAAAATTGTATTCCTCCTAAAGAAATCACTATTGCAAAGCTCATAAAACAATAAATAAAAACTAATGAAGCACCGGCAATAATTGATGGCATTAACTGCTTTAAAGTAACATTAAAAAAAACCTGTATTTTGTCTGCTCCTAAAGTTTTTGCTGTTTCTTTCATTGTTGTATCAAGGTTTTCCCATGAACCAGAAACAAATCTCATAATCAAAGGAAAATTATAGAAAGTATGCGCTAAAATTATTCCGCTAAACCCATACAAAAACTGAACATCATTATTGAAAAACAAGTAATTTTGCAGAAAATAATTTATCCATCCATTGTTTCCAAAAACAATTACAAAAGAAATCACTACTAAAATTGAAGGAAAAACAAACGGAATTAATGAAAGTGCTTTAACAAATCTTTTTCCAAAAAAATTTCTTCTTGCAACAATAAATGCTGCCGGAATTCCAATTAATAAACAAAAAAAAGTTGATATTGTTGCCTGAAAAAAAGAATTCCAAATCAATTTTTCATTTGAAATCAATATATTAACCAAATCAATGCTTTTATCCATTGAAAATGATTTAATTAAAATTAATGCAATAGGATAAAAGAACAATAAAAAGAAAAAGCAGAAGAAAAGAATTTTTATTATTAAGAAGTAATTATTTTTTCCCATTCTGAAATCCATTCCTCTTGTTTTTCTTCAATTAATTCTGCGTCTAATTCAAGATAAGTTGAGGGCATTACTGCATAATCAAATGCTTTTGGTAATTCAACTTCTTTGTTTACCGGAAACATAAATTGAGTAAAAGGAATTTCTTTCTGGAAGTCTTTTTCCAAGGTAAATTCAATGAATTCTTCTGCTAATTTCCTATTTTTTGTTCCTTTAACTATTCCAGTTCCTTCTATTTGAATATAATGTCCTTCTTCAAATTCTGCTGCAACAAAATAGTTCATTTCTTCAAATTCAACATAATAAGGAGGGGAAGTAGCATAACTCAAATAAATCGGAACTTCTCCTACTTTAAATAATCCAGCTGATTCATCCCATCCATCAGTTACAATTAATACATTTGATTTAAATTGTTTCCAGAATTCTTTGTATCCTGGGTCTCCATAAATTTTTATTGTCCATAAAAGCAATGCTAATCCAGGAGAAGAAGTTCTTGGATTTTGTATTGCAATCTTTTTTTCTAATTCTGGATTAAGAAGTGAATCAAAATTATTTAATTCAACATCAATTTTTCTTGAATCATACATAAAAGCAATAAATCCATAATCATATGGAGTCAAATAACCTTGTTTATAAAATTTAATTTCTTCTGGTACAATACCAATATTTTTTGGAGTGAATTTTTCTAATACATCTGCTTCAATTGCTTTTGGCAGTAAACTATTATCTATTCCAATTACTACATCTGCTTTTGGATTGTTCTTTTCTAATACTAATGTAGTTAATACTTGTCCTGCGTCTCCTTTTGAAACCAGGTTAACTTTGCAGTTGCATTGTTTTTCAAACAAGGGGATTACTTTTGGTCCTAAACCATATTCTGACACCATTGAATCATAAGTATAAATAGTCAGTTCATTTTCTTTTTTTTCTTCTGCTTGAGTACAGCCAAACAAAACAATCGAAAGAACTAATATTATTAAACCCACTTTTTTCATTCAGTCACCTGACTAAAAATTAGGCTAAAGCCTTTAAAATCAGAACCATTTTCTGAAATGCACACAAAGCAATATTCCGTCTTTTGACGTAATCCAAACTTTTTTGTTTTTAAATTCATTACTTATGCCAATTCCGATTCCAAAACTCAAATCATGGTTTTTTATTTCGTATTTAAACCCTTTTAGTGTAAGCCCTTTGACTTTTCCTTTGATTGGAAACAAAGAAATTTTTTCGCCTGGAATTCCTTTAATTGAAAACTTTTTTTCCGGAATCAAATAAATTTCCTGATTTTCGTGTATTATTTTTGCATTAATTTTTTTCGGAATCTGTGTCAGCAGGAAAACATTTGTCATTGTCATGTCTGCTCTTGTTCCTATTGCGCCTAAAATAATTATTTCTTTGAATTTGTTTTTAATGCAGTAATCTATTGCCAGTTCCAAATCAATTTTGTCTTTTTCTCTTGGATATTTTATTGTTTTTGTTTTTCTGAATTTTTTTATTGCATTTTTTGAAATTGAATCCATGTCTCCTATAATCAAGTCCGGCTTGAAATCAGTTTTAATTAATTTGTTTGCGCCCCCGTCTGCGGCAATAAGATAATCATTTTCAGAAATAAACGAGTAAAGAAATTTTGTGTTAACGCTTCCATTGCAGACAATCACTGCTTTTTTCTTCATAAAGTAATTATACTTAAGAGTGTTTTTTAAAACATTTACTGTGTTTATTTTTTCATGGCAAGATATATAAAAAGCAAACCAGGGGCAGCCTCAAGAAAAAGAACCTCATACAGATTAAAAGAAACAAGAGTTAAGAAATCTTATAAACGCGGGCTTCAAAGAATAGAATTAACAAAAAAATTTATTTCTGTTTCAAAGGGATTAAATGGTCGCGTTTCCAGAATTAATACAGAACTTGAAAGAGTTGTTTTAGGCCCGGTTTTGTCACAAGAGAAATCAGCTCAATTACGTAAAAGAATAATGGAGATTCATAGTGATCTTAAATACCTTTTTGGTCAGATAGCCAGTAATCAAGGCATTTTAGGTGAAGAAGAATGCACAAGGCTAAAAAGTAAACTGGATAAAACTCGTTTAGCTACTTTTAATAGGCTTGCCAATAAATTTTTCGAAAGATATTCAAAATAATCCAGATGAAAAACCAGTGTTTATTTCTTATTCTTTTTCTGTTTCTATTTTTTTTATGCAAGTGAATGGAATTGAATGCATTAAATGCAAAGGAAAATTATGGTGTGGTTTGCCTTCGTGTCAAATCCTTGACAGCCATCAAAGGAAAAACAGAGTTCTTTCTGGGATAAAAAATAATTCTTTTGAAGGAAATTCTCCTCCTGGATTATTTGTTTCTTGGCAGAATTATCCTAAAGTGGATATTGCTCCTTTGTCTGCTTCTTCTTTTATTGACGGAATAGAATTATTTGACAAACCGGAAAACTGGTTTGGTTTGCCGTCAGAAAAAATAGTTTCAATGAGAGAATCATTGATTCAGTCAAGAAAAAAGATTGATGTCTTTTCTGCTTTAAACCCTTCAAAAGAACTATCATTATTTCAGGAAATTGCAATGGTTTCTGATTCAGTTGATGTTTCAGTTGAATTGCATAAAATGGTTTCTGAGAGAGTTTCATTTGATTCTCTTACATTGCCTTCAGGCCCAAAAGGAAATTTAAAGAAATTTTCTTTAAATGAAAACCCAAGCATTCCAAAAAAAGTTGATTATATTGTTTCTGACACTGAATTAAATTCAACTGAAGGAATAAACACACTGTATTCATCTGATGTTTCAATTACTTCTCTGCAGAAAATCTTAAGCGCTGGTTTATTAGGAATAAAAAAGAAAAGAAAATTAGTTCCAACCAGATGGAGCATTACTGCAGTGGATGATTCCGTTGGAAAAAATTTAATTGAAAAAATAAAGTATTTCAAAGAACTTGATTCAATCCAGTTATTTGAGTCAGGTTATTTAGACAATAATTTTTTTGTTTTGCTTCTTCCGGGCTATTGGAGTTTTGAGCAGTTAGAGGCATGGTCTCCTGATTCTGTTTGGGTGCAGGGAAACTCTGTTAAGGTAATGGCTGATTATGAATTATTCAAGGGAAGAAAAAATTATGCTTCTAATACTTCAGGAGCTTATTATGCTGCAAGATTAGCTGTAACAGAATATTTAATTAAAAAGAAAAGGCAGGCTAAAGTAATTGTTTTCAGAGAAATAGGAAAAGACTATTCAATTCCATTAGGTGTATGGTTAATCAGAGAAACTGTCAGAAATGCATTGGAAAAAAAACCATTGAAGTTTTTTGACTTGGATTTGGCTTTGAAATTTTTGTCTTCGCGTTTAAAAGTTTCTTTAAAGTCTTATTCTAATGAATCAAGAGTGCTTAACGATTTAACGCAGAAAAGAATTTCGGAATTTTTTTGATTGTGATTTCTCCTTCTGTGTCAACAGTCAATTCATAGTTTTCTCCGTTGATTAATGCTTTTACTTTAACATCTTTTTTGTCTTTTTTCATTTCAAGTATTCTGTAATTAGTGTATTTTTTTTTCAGTTCTGTTTCAATTAATTTTTTTGCTTCCTGCATTTCTTCTGTTTCTGATTTTTTTCTTTCTTCTAACATTTCTTCAAATTCTTCTATTTGAGTGTCTTCTTGTTTTATGTTTCTTGGATTAAATATTAATGCATCAAATGCACTATAACCTGAAAACACAATCCAGCCCATAAAAACAAACAAGTTGTCAAACGAAAGAGCAAATTTTGAAATAAATATCCATGCAAGCCAGAACCCAAAAATAATCAGTCCATGAGCATATTCTCTATACCACACTTGCCCTGAACCAGGCACAACAAAACTGATTAATGCAGACAAGTAATTCATATTATTCAATATATATGCATCTTATATTATTTAATTTTTTGTAATGGCTTAAAAAGTTATATTTCTTTTATTTTAGGGTAAATTAAGCTAAATGCAATCATTAATATTGCAGGAACCAAAAGCAGTAAAATCTGCGGGATTAATAAAATCAATGAACTTTCCCTGACTAATATTGATGTAATTAATTCTGTGGCCACAGTTAATGGCAGTATTTCGCTTATTCCTCTTACAAAAGAAGGCATAAAAGAAGTTGGAAGAATCATTCCACTTAAGAAAATCAAAGGAACACTGACTAATAAAGAAGATAAAATTGCAGTTGACTGGGTTTTGGTAAAATTAGTTAAAAACAATCCAATTGAAATAAACGAAAATGAAATAAGAAGTAAAATCAAAAATAAGTCAACAAAGTTTCCAAATGGATTTACCCCAAAACCAATAAATGCAACAACTAAAATAATTACTGCTTCAATTAAAGCAAAAAATATCTGGCCAATAATTTTTCCTGTAATCCAAGTAATTGACATTGTAGGGGATAATTTTGCTCTTAATGTTGCTCCCTGATTTTTTTCTAAAATAATTGAAATGCTTGTTAATAAAAGAGAAGTCAACAACAACACTATTGCTATTGCCATTGGCGTAATAACTGAAACTTCTGTTGATTCATAAACCGGTTCTTTTGTTACTGTTAATGGCCTTACAATTGATTCAGCAGAAACAGAACTGATGCTTTCAAGTTTTACTGAAAGATTTTGCATTTGAGTTTTTGTTTCTGTTAAGTCAGTTAGTATTGATTCTCTTGAAGTTTTTGCTTCTGCAATCATTGTTTTAATTTCATTTAATGTGTTTTCCATTGAGTCAATAGTGTATTTAAATGACTGGACGCTTGAATTAGCTGAATCTAATCTTGAGTCAACATCATCTAACATTACTAAAGTTTGTTTTAATTTGTTTTGCGTGTCTTCTATGTCGTATTCTGCCTGCTGAAGTTCATTTATTGTTGAATTTATTTCAAATATTGTGTTATCTAATTGAGTATATATTGGAGACAATTGATTTGCTATTTCTGCAGGAGCAACATTTATTATGTTTGAAATTTGTGTTCTTAATGAAATTAATTGATTTCTGTAAACAATTAATTTGTTTTTTTCAGTTGAAATTTTTATTTTATATTGTGAAAGCTGGTTTTGAGTATTATAAATTTCAGTTTTTGTATTGGAAACATCATTTTTTGACTGAGTATAATATGAATCAAAAGTATCTAACTCGTTTTTCATGGTAGACAAATTTATTTGGTTTATTCTGTTTTCTAAATTGTTTAAGGAAGAATAAGAATCATTTAGTTTGTCAATAAAACTGTCAATTGTATTTATTTCTTCTTTTACGGTTTGTTTGATTGTGTCAAGGTTTTGCAGTATTTCTTCAAGTAATTCAGTTGATTTTCTGTAACTTACTTCGTTTAGTATTGTTTCTGTAATAAACAAGGTGACCTGTGTTTCCAGCAAGGCAGAATTATCAAAATACAAGTCCATTGATATTCCGGAATATTTTGTTTTTGGGTCTTCTACTACTATTCCGATTTTTGTTTTTCTTTTTTTTATGGAATCAATAACTTCTTGTTGGGAAGAAAATTGAATTAAGTTAATTGATGGATATCTGTTTAATTCTGAAATCAGTTCGCTTGTTTCATCAGTAGTGGATGGAACATAAATTCCGACTTGAACCTCTGAAAACCCTGTTCCGGTAAAAACATTTACATTCCCAAAAGCAGTTCCTATTGCTAAAATAGTAATTATTGGAAAAAACAAAATTAATAACATAGAAATTTTTTGTGTTTTAATTAATTTCAGTTCTTTTAATGCGATTTTGAGTATTTTCATGTTATGCCTCTTTTGTTATGTTTTTTATTCCTTCTTTTTTTCCTGTTAAGTTAAGAAAAACGTTTTCTAAATCCGGTTCTTTTATTGTTGTTTTTGTTACTGTAAAACCGTTTTCTTTTATTATGCTACTTATTGTTGCTAAAGCATTGATTTCGTTTCTTCCTGTATATGAAATATTAATTATTTTGTTGTTTGTCTGAACTGAATTTCCTGTTTGTTTTAGTTCAGTTTCAAGTTTTTTTGTTGCCGTTTTATCCAGTTCAAGTTCAAAGTTTTTTTCTCCGCCATATTTTTCAATTAATTTTTCCGGTGATTCACAGACAATGATTTTTCCTTCTAAAATCAATCCTATTCTGTTGCATAATGTTTGTGCTTCATCCATGTAATGAGTTGTAATAAACAAGGTTTTGTTTCTTTCTTTTAATTCAATTAATTTTCTCCATAAAAGCCTTCTCACATCAGGGTCTAACCCTACTGTTGGTTCATCTAAAAAAATAAAATCCGGATCATAAACAAGCGAACACGCAATATTCAGCATTTTTCTGTATCCCCCTGAAAGATTTTCGGCTTTTCTTTTTCTAAAGAATTCCAAATTAAGCCATTTTAATAAAAATTCAATTCTTTCTTTGAGTTCTTTTCCTTTAATGCCGTACAATGCTCCAAAAAAAGATAAATTTTCTTCAACTGAAAAAAATTTATAAAAGCAGTCTTCCTGCGGAACAAAAGCAAGTTTTTTTCTTAATTCTATTTCGCCTGGATTTAATTTTCCAAAAAAAACAGCTTTTCCTGCTTCAAGAGGAATTAATCCATTTAATATTTTTATTAAAGTGCTTTTGCCTGCTCCGTTTGGCCCTAATAAACCAAAAATTTCTCCTTCAAAAACTTCTAAGTCAATGTCAACCAGAACTTTTTGTGTTCCATAAGCTTTAGAAATATTTTTTGTTTCCAGAACAGTTTTCATGTTATTATTAATACTAAAGAGAACTATAAAAAAGTTCTTGTTTAATTAGGTTATTTTTTGTAATTCATAAACTGAGCAATCAAGGCTTCCAACTGAATTCTTTCATTTGCTCCTTCTACTATTCTGAAATTGTGTTCTCCGATTTTTTCAATTAAGTCGATTTTTGTTTTGTCTTCCATTTCTTCTTTTGGCATTTCAATTATTTCTCTGTATAACTGCAGTATAATGTCTTCTCCGCTCATTCCATATTCATAAAGTAATGCATCTAATTTTGCTCTTGCTTCAAGAAACTCTTTGTTTAATGCAAGCTTAATTAATTCTCTTATTTCCTGTGGTTTTGCTTTTGAACTCACTGCATAAATTGTGGCTTCTTTTATTTTTGAATCAACTGTGGCACTTGCTTGTAATATATTAATTGCTTTTCTTAAGTCTCCTTGCGCAACATAAATTATTGCTTTTATTGCATTTTCACTTAATTCAATGTTTTCTTCTTTTGCCACTTGAGTTAATTTTGTTTCAATATCTTTTGCATTCAATGGCTTGAACCTGAATACAACACATCTTGATTGTAATGGTTCCATTATTCTTGAAGAATAATTACAACTTAAAATAAACCTGCAGGTTTTAGTAAATCTTTCCATTGTTCTTCTTAATGCCTGTTGTGCATCAGCAGTTAATGAATCTGCTTCATCCAAGAAAATTATTTTATGGTCTGCATCAAAAGCCATTGTTCTTGCAAAATCTTTTATTGTTTTTCTTACTACATCAATTCCTCTTTCATCACTGGCGTTTAATTCTAAAAAATTTCTTTCAAATCCTTTGTCATATAATTCTTTTGCTAAAGCTACGGCAGAAGAAGTTTTTCCTATTCCTGCTGGCCCTGAAAACAATAAATTAGGCAGACTCTTTTTCTGCACGCATGATTCAAGCCGTTTGGTTATTTCTTTCTGGCCAACCACTTCATTTAATTTCTTTGGCCTGTATTTTTCTACCCAAGGGACTCCATTATCCATTTTATCCATAAAAGAACTCTGGAAAGCAATTGTTTTAAATTAATTGTGAACCAAGAATTTTTGTTAATCTGATTAAAAGGAATTAAAGAACATGAATTCAAGGGATTTAATTAAAATAATTGCTTTGTTTGCATTTACTTATATTTTCCTGTATTTTTTGGCTTTTATTGCCAAAGCATTAAGTGCAGATTTTGCTTTGCATGAATGGGGTTTTACCTTAAATCCAAGCATGCTGGATTATACTTTTTATTTAATGCCTTTTATTGGATTCTTTTTCATTTACTTTCTTATTGACTGGGTTAATGATTATTTCAAAACAAGTTCAGCTTCTTCAGTTTATTTTCCTTTGGTTTTTGTTGTTCTTTCCTTTTTAGCATTTTATGTCCAGTTATACTGGTATTACTCAAACATTGCCTCTCTGGCTGCCGCCCAAGGACAAATTGTTAATGCAGCAGATTTGTTTGATTTTTGGGCTGCTTTAAGGGATTCAGCTTTCTTAGTATTCATTTTTTCAGGGTTGGCCGGCTGGATTTCCTATAAAATAATGCAGAATTTTTCTGAACAAGCATTAGAAGAAAAAAGAACCATAAAAAAAGCAAAGCCAGAAACACCAAAAGAAACTAATTAATTATTTTTTTTTCTTAACAGTTTTTGCATTTCCTTTCCTGTTTATTAACGGCATTATTTTTTCTTTATTTAATATTATTAAAATCAAGACAACCAACACCGGAAGAATCCACACTGACAGTTCTGTTAAATTCATTTGTTTTGCCGGTTCCAGCACAGTCAGTATTTCGCTTGCATGATTATTTGAGGTGTTTTGTTCTTGGGGATACTCCTGAACATCTAATTTTATTTTATAGTTTCCTTCGCTTAATGAAAGAGGCAACAGGCCAATAGGCACAGTGTAAACATAAGTTTCTGCTGCACCTGCAGAATAGTTTCCTGCCTGAGAATATTTTTCCTGCCCTGTTTCTGCATCCACTATTGTTAAAGGAAAAATCATATTTTGTGTTTGATTGCTTAAATTAGTTATTTTTGCATTGATTTGAATTATGCTGTCAGTTCTTAATATTGTTGCAGGCTGCCCTGTTGCAGTGTCAATTACTTCAAAGTCGGTTATTTTGAATACATCTGCCGGTACAGGAATAATTTTCAGCAAAACAGAATCAGTTTTTTGTATTCCTAACGCCCCGTCATCAAACAAGCCTGTTAAAGTAATTAAATGGTGCCCTATTCCTAATGCATCTGAAGAAAAATTTTCTTCTGTTGAACTCCAGTCTAAGTTATGATTTGAATCCCATTTTAAAGTATAATCCATTTCAAGGTCATTAATTTTTGAATCAAAATCAATTAATGAACCAATAATAAATTCATCGTTGTTATTTGGGGAAGTAATCTGAACAGACGGTTCTGTTGCAAAAGTAACTTCAAAATCTATTCTTCTGGTTTCAGACCAGTAATCTAAAGGAGATTTAAGCCAACACTTGGAATAATAAGTATAACTTCCTTCCCCTAATGGATTTAATGCTGAATCAGTTAATTCACAGGTTACAGTTGTGTCTCCTGCGCTAATATCATTGCAGGGTTTCCACCAACTAAAATCTTTTGTGTCTCCATATTTGCACCATTCTATACTGTTTAACCCGAAAATATTCATTACCAGTTCAGTTCCCCCGTTGTCTGTTCTGTCATAATAAGGCGCTGTTGTGTCCCCGCCTAAATTGTTTATGTCAAATGATGCAACTAATAATGGCCCGTATTCAATTCTGTTTGTGTCTGTTTTGGCTGCCTGTGATACAACCCTGAGATAAAATATTTTGCCAGAATAAGCATCACCCCAGTCAACTGTCCAGCCGGCAGCCACATCATTTTCTTCCCCCTCAAGAAGGCTCCCAAAATTAATTGTTGCAGTCTGCCCTGGCTTTAGTTTTAATTCTCCTGTCAAAGTAACAGGATTAAAAGTTAAGCAGGGATTTTGCCCTATGCAGTATTCTAAAGTAGTGTTTGCGTCATTGCAGCTTGCCGCTTTTGTTTCCCTGCATCCAACGAGAACATTAACATCAAATCCTTTTGCAATCGGTTCATCATAAATTTCCAGAATATAAGGCACTTCAGCAGGGTTTATCCATTGCCCTGATAATTTTGATGCTGCAGCAATGTTTAAAACAAATGCAAAAAAAATAATTAAAGCAAAAAGTTTTGTTTTTTTGTTCATTGTTTATTATTACTGTTTTCCTGTATTTATTTGTTACTTTTTTAGGTAACTGCTAACGGAAACTGATTTTTTGCGTTATTTTGGCTAACAGATAAGTTTAAACACATATTGTAGCTACAAAGTAGCTACTATGAAGAAGACTATTTCTTTACGAATGGAAGGCTTTGAGGTTCTTGAAAAGGTTGCCGAGTCCAGCGGCAATAGCGGCAGAATTTATGTTCCAAAAAAGTGGATTGGAAAACGAGTGCGAGCGGTGTTGATAGAATGAACGTGAAAGCGCTCTACGACAGAATAGCACAACTTGAAGCGGAGAACCTGAAACTGAGAAAGCAACTTTTAGCAATGCAGAAAAAAGTAACAGAACTTGAACACAGATTGC
>Ga0066639_10001725_pt1 | contig 19456 bp, 20 predicted proteins | sample CryGeyCG2114_010_2_FD_59504 | JGI IMG/M metagenome (GOLD analysis project Ga0066639, IMG submission 59504) | Groundwater microbial communities from aquifer - Crystal Geyser CG10_big_fil_rev_8/21/14_0.10 | ecosystem: Environmental > Aquatic > Deep subsurface > Groundwater | place: USA: Utah...
TAAACCTTTAAACCCTCTTGATTAATAAATTCTTCACCATATTTTTCAGACAATAATTCTTTAATATACATTACAAAATGAGGAGCAATAATTGAATCTTGAAGTGGTTTAAAAATTATTTTTTCATTTTTAGCTTGTTCAGCTTGATCTTGGGTTATATAATTAAGACTAGCCATCGAATCAATAATATATCGTTGACGGGAAATTAATTTATCTTTGTTATTGCCATAAGGTGAATAAAATGTTGGCGCCTGAGGAATAGCGGCCATAATAGCGCCTTCAGCGATAGTTAAATCTTTGGCTGATTTGCCAAAAAATGATTGAGCGGCGGCTTCAATACCATAAATTACCGAACCATAAGGAATCTCATTAAAATACATATTTAAAATTTGATCTTTGGAAAAGCTTTTTTCTAATCGATATGAAATTAAGATTTCCTTAAATTTTCTAGTATAAGTTTTTTCATTGGTTAAGATCGCATTTTTAACAAACTGCTGAGTTAAGGTAGAACCCCCCACTTTACTGCCAGTAAAAATATTTTTAATAATGGAGCGCCCAATACCAGTCAAACTAAAACCTTTATGAGTATAGAAATTACGATCTTCAGCGGTTAAAGTAGCATTGATTACATAAGGCGGAATATCATCCAATTTAATTAAAGTCCTTTTAATATTACCATGGATATCATATAAAACAGTTTCACCTTGACGATCATAAATTTTAGTACTCACAGTGACCGAGCGATTAATAATACCATCAGGATTTGGCAAGTCTTTGGAAATCCAAGCAAAAGAACCTAATATAAATATACCGCCAACTAAAATTAAAAATATAACCAAAGGAATCAAAACACTTAATAATTTTTTAAGCCACCTCTGATTTTTGGGTTTTTTATATTTAGAAGAAACCGAAAAATTACTAGCTGATTTTTGGTGATGATAGCTACCACCACGAATATAAGTGGGATGGCGCCAATCTTGAGATGATTTAATTTTTTTGGAAAGTTGAGATATGGTCATGTTAATAATTATTAGTAGTGATTAGGGCTGCACCTAGTAATATATTGTTATCACCAGATTTAGAGGTGACAATTTTAGTTTTTTTTAATTGAGGATAAAAAACATATTTAGGAAAATAAATTTTGATGGCTTTCTGCCAAATCGGCCTCACTCTAATTAAGCCCCCACCTAAGACAATTATATCAGGATTATAGTTATTAGTGATATTAGCCAATCCCATACCTAAATATTTAGCCATAATTTCTAAGGTTTGTCGAGCAGCGGGATTTTTTTGATAAAATTTCTTTTCAATTAAAGCCGTGCTTAATTTTTGGCCGGTTAATTGTTTAAAAATTTTAATCATTCCCGGACCAGAAACATAAGATTCTAAATGGCCACACAAACCACAGGCGCAAATTAAATTATCGGAAGTGAGTTTCATATGGCCGAATTCCCCCACGGTATTGTTGGCGCCTCGGATGATTTTTTGATTGATGACTATACCACCACCTACCCCGGTGCCCAAGGTTAAGCCAATAACTGTGTTAAATTTTTTACCAACTCCCATTAAAGCCTCCGCCAAAGTAAAACAATGAGCATCATTATCTATGAAAACCGGTAATTTAAATTTTGATTCTAAATATTTTTTTAAATTGGTTTTTTTGAGAAATTTTAAATTAGGCGAATTAATAATTAAGCCATCAGGCCAACTAATTTGTCCGGCTAAAGCGATACCAATTTTTGTAGTTTGGTCGTTTTTAAAATTATTAATTAATTGATAAATACCTAAATTGAATTTATCAACTGTTAAATTTTTAGGTGTTAATAATTTTTTGGATTTTAAAATTTTACCAAACCTGTTAATTAAGCCGATATTAATTTTGGTGCCGCCAATATCCAAAGTAATTATATTAGGGGTTTTTGACATATTGATTTAATTAAAATCTTTATTAATATTATCTGATAAAAATGGTTTAAATTCAACTTTATTTAATAAATAATTCTATTTGTTTTAAAAAATTATCATGTTGGAGCCAAATACTTTTTTTTCTAGCTATAAATTTTTGTCTGTATAATTTTTCTTTTTTAAACACGGCTTGGGCTCGGTCTAATAAATTATTGTTTTTAGCACCTAATTTATCAGCGCTGATTAATAATTCCGGACAATTAATAAATTTAGCAAAGTTTTTGTTGCGCAAATCATAACCTATATTAATTTCCGGCGTGCCAGATCCAAAAGCCAAAACCACCGAATGCAACATCATCCCTATAATTAAATCTAATTGGCTATAAAAATATTTTTGTTGCTTTGGGGTCAGGTCTATTATTTTAATATTTTTAAACTTCAATTTCTTCAAAATTGTTTTTTCATCCGGGTGATGAAGGAGATAATAAATATCCGCATTATATTTGGTTTTAAAATAATTCAAAGTTTCCTTATAAGATTTTAAAATAACTTTTTCATATCGGCCAAATTTTAACCAACCGGAATAATTTAGATTAAAACCAATATTAATTATATTTTTTAATTTTAAGTTTTTAATTTTTTCTTCTTTTAAAAAAATTGCCGGATCACCAATAATGTTTATTTTTTTAGCCGGCACCCCATTTTTTATTAAAAACTTTTTAGTGTAATAGTCACGAACCGATATTAATTTGGCAAAATTGTTTAAAAAAACAATGCTTTTAGACTCTAATTTAGTTAATGGCCTGGCGCCTATTTCTCTAATATAACCCACCCCAAAAATCACCATAAGTGGCTTTATTTTTTTAATGGTATTAATATCATAAGGCATAAAATAATGATAATAAATACCACCGCCCCCAATAACAATTAAATCACATTTATTAATTTTAATTAAGTCATAGGCGGTAGCTGCTTTCAGCACTGTGATAGGGAAATCAACAATTTTAGCAGTGGGAAATCGTGTTTTTAATAATTCTTGAACGGCTAAAACAATAGCGACATCACCTTTATTTTTTTTATCCCAAACATGAATATGAGCTATGATCATTTATTTGCCAATTTTTTATATAATTTTTCATAATCATCAACCATTCTTTTAACACTAAATTTTTCTTCCACTCTTTGTCGGCAGTCTAATCTGTTGATGGTATTTATTTTTTTAATGGATTTGATCATCTCATTTTCGGTGTTAACCAGAAAACCAGTTTTGCCATTTTGGATTATTTCTGGGGCCGCCCCCCGATTGAAAGCGATAACTGGAGTACCACAAGCTTGAGATTCGGCCAAAGTTAAACCAAAGGGTTCTTCCCAACTTATAGGCGCCAGGGTGGCTAAGGCATTTTTGTATAAAATATTTTTTTCTTTAAAATTAACCGGTCCAATATATTTTATGTCTTTATTTAAATATGGTTTTATGGCTGTATTAAAAAACTTTTCTTGGGAAGAGATTTCACCAGCCAGGATTAATTTCATTTTTAATTTTTTAGCCATCCTCACGGCGACATCAGCCCCTTTATCTTTATTGATATAGCCAATAAAAAATAAATAATTATGGGGTTGGTCGTTAAAACCAAATTTTTCCATCGGGATACCATTATAAATAGTAGTATGTTTTTTAAAATAATATTTTTGGCATTTTAAAAAATTTTGTTCCTGTTTTTTGCTAATAGTCACATAATTTATTTTTTTATACTGGGCTAGGGCAAAATCGAAATACTTCAAATACTTTTTTTTACTTAAATACTTTTCCCTAAAACTATCATTATACTGTCCATGAACGGTTAAAATAGTTGGTTTTGAGATAAAAGGCATATAACTGGTAATGGTTTCGGTGTGTGAATGGATAATGTCAAATTTGGTGTTTATAGAAGCAACCAAAGAGGTGTTCCAGAGACTAAAATTATGCGACCCCCAATTATTAACATTTTTTTCTAAGGTATTATTTTTTTTAATGGAAATTAATTTGGCTTTAGTTTTGGACTCGGCCGGTGCCAAGAGGGTAACATCATGGCCCCTAGCTACTAATTCATCAACTAACCAAGCCACTACAAACTCCAGACCATTTTTAGATTTGGGTGGTACATTTTCCTGCAGGGATACGAGATGAGCTATTTTCATGGATTTATTAATTAATTATATTTTTTATGGATTTTAAATGAGTGTTTAAAGCCCCATCTATTATTTTGTTTTTATGAACTTTATTTAAATAAGCATACTCCGCCATTCGTAGTGATATTAGAACAATATTAATATTAGCTAATATTTTTAAATTTTCTTTGTTATTGTCCGGATGATTATTGATGAAATTATTTAAAAAATTTTTACGCCACAATTTATGTTGCCAAGAATTGACATAAATATAACTCACATCAAACAAAGGGTTGTTTAAATGAGTTTCCTCCCAATCAATAAAGAAAATATTATGATATTTATCAATTAAAATATTTTGCGGCATTAAATCTCCATGAGTTAAATAATAAGCATAATGGTCTAATAACTTTCGATTTTTTATAAACAAAGTATTTATTTTTTTAATCTTTGGGACCGTAAAATATTCCGAGATAAATTTTTTATAACAAAAATCAGGATTGTAATCCAAATCTTTTTGCCAACCACTAGTAAACCACTCACTACCTCTAATAGGTAGTGATTTAGATTGGTTTATTTTTTTAAAATCAGGATTTATTTGGAGACTTTTACTTTGTAATTTAATTAAATAATTTATTAGTAAATTACTATTTCGAGCGTTAAAAAAAGTTTTATTAAATGACCAAAAATTACCAGTGGGATTCCCTTGATAATATTTTCTGATCATCCATTTAGTTTTGGTTTTTAAATTAACTTTGGCAAGGTTGGGAAGTTTATTAAAATTATTTTTATATTTTTCCAATATTTTGAATAATTTTACCTCTTTAACAAAAGATTCATTTTTTTTCTGATCTGAGGTTATCAGTATCCTAAACAGCCAATCACCCGGTTTATTGGGCAGCCGACAAGGGATAGTTACAGTGTGGTGGGAGGGATCAATATTTTTATAAATATCTACTTGAGGAATTATTTTTTCTTGTTTTATAATATCCAAAAGAAATTTCTGATATTGATTGATAATTTTAAATCTTTTCATTTTTTTGATAATATTTTTTCCAATGTTTTTGCCAAATAATTTTAATCAAAGCCAAATATAGTTTTTCCGCTTTAAGTTTAACTCGAGGATTAAGGTGTTCTAAAGATCTGATACTACTCGTGAGTTCTTTTAAGCCTTTTTCTATGGCCGTTGGATTCCAGGTAACCGGTGAAAAACTATCAGGTCTTTTGGCAGCGGCCCACCAAAAATAACAACTGGACAAACCATAGTCCAAATGTTTTCTAGACCAAAAATAATTAGGATCACTTTGATTTTGATTAACTGTTTTAATAGCCAACTCGCTTAAGGCCCAAAATTTTTGGTGGATTTTGTTTTTAGGGTCAGCCCAAAGAGCAAAAGGGATATGTTTTTTAAGCTCCAATTCCGTTGATTCCCAACTAGCGGATCGAGGGGTGATTTGCTCTGTGGTTTTTAAAGTTTTTAAATAATCCGAAATCAATATATTTTTAATCGCTTGATGGGCAAAAGCTTTTTGGTAATAGCCATAATCATTTTTGTGGAAGTGGCCATAAAGTTCGCCGTCATGAGCGGTAATCAAATAATTATTTTTTTGAATTGGCGGATTTAATTTTTTAATATTTTTAACAATAGATTCTGGTGGAAAACTTTTGGAGTATGCTCTATTCCTAAATATGACATAAAGTCCATTATTTTTTATTTGATATTTGATTTGATTATTATAATGTTTTTTAGGGAAATGAATTTCATCCAAAATAATCCATTGATAACCCAAAGCCTTAACAATTGCCGCCACCCTGGGACTGTAAGCCATCTCCGGTAGATAAAAGCCGGCGGGTTGATGTTTAAGACCCAATCTTTTGGTAATAATTTCATTATTTAATTTAATTTGTCTAATAACTTCTGATTCTGGCAAAAGCGGTAGAATAGGGTGATACATCGCACTGCTAACTAATTCGATTTTACCTTGTTTAATTAAAAATTTAAGATTTTTAATTAATTCAGTATAACCATTACCATCTAATTGTTCTAAAAGTGAACCGGAGATATTTAGGGTAATTTTAAAATTAGGATATTTGGTTAACAGCCAAACAATATGATTGTAACTTTCAATGACCACTTGATCTAGAACCCCGGACTCTTGATTGGGTGGTTGGTAAATATGTAAGAATTCTATCCACTTTAACATAATATATAATATTTAATTAAGATTCTTCGGCTTTAATATCCATAGCTTCTTTATAAAGTTCTATATATTTGGTCGCCGGAATTTTCCAAGAATTAGCTTCTTGCATGCCCAAAACCACTAGTTTATTCCAAATATCCGGGTATTTATTAATTTCCAAAGCTCGAGTAATGGCAATTAACAGGTCGTACGAATTATATTTTCTAAAAGTAAAACCATTCCCCTTTTTATTGTGGGGATTAAAGTCAGTAATCGTATCGGCTAATCCCCCAATCCGATGAACAATTGGAATACAACCATAACGGAGAGCGATCATTTGATTAATACCGCAAGGTTCAAATCTAGAGGGTAATAAAAACATATCTGAGCCCGCATAAACCAGCGTTTCTATTTTTTCATTAAATGGGATAACACTTAATTTTTTGGGAAATTTTTTAGCCAATTTTTGAAAGGAATTAATAATTGTTTTATCACCATCGCCCATAATAATCAGTTGCATATTTAGACGCATCAGCGATTTAATAATATCCAGTAATAGGAGAAAACCTTTTTGTTCAGCGACGCGCGAAGTCATGCAAATTATGGGAATATTGTGATCAATTTTAAGGTTTAATATTTTTTGTAACTTCTCTTTGTTGGGTTTTTTATGGTTAATGGATTTATCACTATAGTGTTTAGCAAGCCCGGGATCAAGCAGAGGATTGTATTCATTATAATCAATACCATTAACAATGCCATAAACTCGATTTTCACGGTTTTTTAAAATACGATGCAAATCTTCGCCAAAATCCTTGGTTAAAATTTCATCTCGGTAAGTTTCCGACACTGTATTAATAACATCGGCATTTAAAATAGCGCGTTTGGAAAAGTTTATATTTTCTAATTTAGGATCATCGGTTTGTGGCAAACTACTTCGCCCGTCGTCGCGGTCACCATTTTTAATGGACCACCAGTTATGACCTAACTGAAAAACTAAATTATGAATTGTAAAAACTATTGTAGTGTTTTTCCAAAACTCATCATTTTTAAAACGACCCTTTAAAAAATAAGGGATCAAGCCGGTATGCCAGTCATGACAATGAATAATATCCGGTTTAAAATTTAGTTCTTTTAAAAGTTGCAGCGCTCCCAAATTAAACAACATAAACCTTAAATTCTCGTGTTTGGAGCCATATAAATTTTTTTTACCACTAAAGAATTTTTCACTGCCCACAAAATAAACCGGTAAATCTGTCATAGATTCACCTTGAAAATAATTAACTTCGTAGGTTTTTTGGTGAGTGGTATTAATTGTAATATTACTTTTATATTCTTGAATATTAAATTTTTTCTGATCAATAATACCGTAATAATAAGGCGTAATAATCATCACTTCATGACCTAATCTTTTGTGGGCTTTCGGTAATGATCTAATGACATTAGCCAAACCACCAGTTTTGGAAAATGGATCAATTTCTGAAGCGATATGAACGATTTTTAATTTTCTTTTAGGCATAACTGTAGCATTAAATTTTACCTAATTTTTTGGCCGCTAAAACAAACATCGCATGACTCCAAGCCAAGGGATAAACCCCAATACGATAATCGGAAAATATTTGTTCGGGAATAAAACCATTATATTTTTTAATATTATTTATCACCCAGTCAAAATAAAATTCTGCTTTTTGGCGATCACCTTTTAATTGATAGTAAATTGATAACCAAAAATTTAAGATGGGCCAGGCGCCAGCTCCTTCTTCGGCGGTGCCTTCTCCGTCATAATAATCAAACTGAAATCTTTGCACTCCGCCACCATTGATTACCAATTCTTTTTCTATTTTAGCCACGGTCTTAATCATTCTTTCATCATCAACTCCGATAATATTAAAAGGCCAGACTAAACCCAATATAGAAGCATCAATATTTTTGTCTGATAATTTACCGTGATTTCTTAAAAAATAACCATCTTCTGGATGATAAGCTTCATTTATTTTTTTTCTCATTTCTGCGGCGCATTCCGTCCATCTGGGTTGGTTGATTATTCTATCGGCTAATTCCAATCCTTTGGCGCAAGCGGCCAAGGAATAGGTGTGGTTATTTTCTACTTTGGTTGAGGTTTTTCTGGTGCCAGATTCCCATAAGTCAAAAGTATTGTTAAAAAAATAAGCGCCTTTCCAATTATTACACAAGCCATCGGCTAATCTGATAATTAAATTCTTAACTCCCAGGGCTTTTATGGGGTCATCTTTATAATATTCCCAAATCGCCCATAACATCGTGCCGGCTTGATCCGGTTGAAACTGTCGCCAATAAGCTCGTCCGTTAGTAGAGTAATTTTGAAAAATTAAACCTTCTTTTTTGAAATCTTCAGGGCGTTCATCCAGCCATTTAAAAAACGGTTCTTGTATTTTTAGATTAAGTTCTTGAGCGGCGACACAGACAAAGGCGGCGTCTCTGGGCCAAACAAAATGATAATTGGCGGCTGATCGAGGGTAATAGGTTTTATCGGTGTTGGCAGCGACAATAGCGCCATTTTCCAAAGCCACATCGCCAATAACCTGTCGACTTCTTTCTAATATTAAATTGATATTTTGATTCATATGTTTATTTGATATTAGAAAATGAATTAGTATTAATAGCACAGATAGCAATCGCTAGAGCATCAGCCGCATCATCGGGCTGGGGAATTTGTTTTAGATTTAAAATAGTTTTAACCATTTGTTGAACCTGTTTTTTGTCCGCTTGACCATAACCAGTGACGCCTTGTTTGACCTGTAAGGGCGTAAATTCTTTAATGAGTAGTTTATTTTTGGCGGCCGTTAACATAATTACCCCTCGAGCTTGGCCAACACTGATAATAGTTTTGGCATTATTGCAAAAAAATAATTGTTCAATACCGATAATACTAGGTTGATAAGTGGTAATAATTTTTTGTAAAGTTTTCTCTAATAATATTAGGCGACTAGCCGTATTATCTTTTTTATTGGTGGCAATAGAACCATAAGTTAATAAGGTAATATTATGGTTTTCTACAGTGATTAAACCGTAACCCGTATCAGCCAGGCCGGGATCAATACCTAAAATAGTTAATTTTTTATTAGTTGACATTAGAATAGATATTATTAATATCATCTAAATCGTCCAGCGCGTTATATAATTTTTCAATTTTTTCTTTAATGACTGAGTCGGTGATGGTTAAGCCATCTTTTGGTTTGTAACCCAGTGACGATTCATTAATATTAATACCTAAATTTTTAATATTTTTTTCAACAGTTTGAAGTTGATCCATATCGGTAATCACTTCCCAACCATCAGCGCTTTTAATAATGTCTTGAGCGCCGGTATCAATTAAACTTAACTCCAAATCATCTAGATTTTTATTAGCTAATTGATCTATATCAATTAAAATAATGCCCAAGCGATCAAATTGCCAAATGACACTATTAGGTCCGCCTAATTGACCATTATTTTTACTCAAAGTTGATTTTAAATCAGAGATAGTACGATTTTTATTATCCGTAATAGTTTCCACAATAAAGGCACTGCCCTGGGGACCAAAAATTTCGTAAGTGATTTCTTCTAAGACATTTTTACCATCCCCTAGGCCCGCCCCTCTTTTAATGGCCCGTTCAATATTATCTTTAGGCATATTGGCGGCTCGAGCTTTTTCGACCACCAATCTTAATTTGAAATTATTTTCAATGTCATTACCACCCTCTTTGGTCGCGACAGTTATTAGGTTGCCTAATTTTGTAAAAATAGCGCCTCGTTTGGCATCAGTGGCGGTTTTTTGTCGATGAACTTTGGCCCATTTACTGTGTCCGGACATATTTTATTAAAAAATAAAAAATAAAATCTTAAAAAATAATCTATCATTATGAAATAATTATAACAATTTTTCACTAAAAAATCAATGGTAAAAATATCATAATTCTGATAGAATTAAAGTATAAATATTAAGTTAATTATTATAAATTAAGACCTATGAAAATTTTAGACGATTTAAAAATTTTAGAATCTTATAATAAATCCCAAGTCGCTCAGACCATCTCTTTTTTACCGGATCAAATTAATCAAACTTGGGATGAAGTTGGGAAGATGAAGTTACCTAAAAGTTATCGAGGTTTTCAAAATCTGGTGATTGGTGGGATGGGGGGGTCAAACTTAGCTACGGAATTAATTAGAAGTGTTTATGGGGAAAATATTAATATGCCCATAATTCTAGTACGTAATTATAACTTACCTCAATTTGTCAATCATAAAACCCTAGTCATTATTATTAGTTATTCCGGTAATACTGAGGAAACTGTTAGTTGTTTAGCCCAAGCCATCGCTAAAAAAGCTAAAATTGTGGTTATCTCCAGTGGTGGTAAATTAAAAATCCAAGCTCAGAAAAATAAAATTCCTTATTACCAAATTAATAAAAAATTAAACCCATCTAATCAGCCACGCTATGCTGTGGGTTTGCAGTTGGGAGCGGTTTTGGCCATATTTAATAATTTAAAATTGATTAAATTAAATAATCAAGAATTAAAACAAGCGACTGAATATTTAAGTATCTTAACCCAAACTTGGGCTCCGGCAGTGGCCCAGGATAATAATTTTTCCAAAAAATTAGCTCTGGAATTATCTGGCCAATGGCCAATTTTGGTAGCAGCGGATTTTTTGTCAGCCAATGTTCATATTTTAGCTAACCAAATTAATGAGAGCGCTAAAAATATCACTTCACATTATGTGATCCCAGAATTAAACCATCATTTATTGGAAGGTTTAAAAATGCCTATTAATATAACTTCAAAAATAAAGTTTTTATTTTTTAATTCTAATTTATATTCTGAAGCGATTAAAAAAAGATTTTATGTAACCGAAAAAATCCTCAAACAGCAAAAAATAAAATTTATTGATTACTCTATTTCTAGTGACAGCAAATTACTAACCGCCTTAGAGATTTTATTATTAGGATCTTGGATCAGTTATTATTTAACGATTATTAACCAACAAAATCCCGTCAAAATTCCTTGGGTGGATTTGTTTAAAAAAGAGTTAGGGAAATAGATTTATTATTTAGTTACTTTTGGGGGCCCAAAAGTAACACAAAAAGCCTGACCGTGAAAAATTTTGACAAAACAAACTAAAATTATCGCTAATTTACGAACTCAATATTTTCTATTATTTTGAATCTGTCGAAAATATTTCAAACATGCGTAAATTTTCTTTCGCCAGATGCTCAAGAATCGCTTAATTTTAATTTGTTTTGTGACAAAATTTTTCAATGGTCAAAATCATTTATAATTTTTTAATGTTTGCCTGTTTATGAAGAATTTTCTAAATATGAAAACCATTTTAGTGGACGCCGTTAATACATTCGTGATTAAAAATGAAGGTATTTTCGATGCGATGTTTAAACTTTTAGAGAAATATCCCAATCCTAAAATTATTTTAACCAACGCCGATGATGAGCAAATGGAAATTTTTGGGTTGAATAATATGCCTTATCAGGTTTTTACTTTAAAACATAATCCTGATAAAATTGATCCCCAATATTATAATATTATGTTAAAAAACTTAAATCTTAACATTAATGATGTGGTTTATTTTGAACATAATCAGGAGGCGGTCAACAGTGCTAGGTTGGTAGGAATTAACACCTTTCATTATAACCAGGATAAAAAAAATTTGATAGAATTAAAATTTTTTTTGGATGAGAATTTATAAATATGTTGTTTAACAGGATAAATAATTGGTTAACTGGCCATCCAGCCATAACTGGTTTGTTGCTTTTTTTGTTATGTTTGATTTTTTTTGGTTGGTTGGAATACAGTTGGACTTTGGCTGATCCGGATTCTTTTTATCATATTAAAATAGCAAAGTTAATTGGTGAGCAAGGCCTGGTTTATGATTTTCCTTATTTGCCATTTACCACTCTCAAAACCGGTTATATTGATCATCATTTACTGTATCATTTATATCTAGTGCCGTTTGTTAAGTTATTTTCACCGCTGATAGGGGCTAAAATAGGCCATATATTATTAGTTTCATTGGCTTTGTTGACCCTGTATTGGTTGTTGGTTAAATTTAAAGTTCTCGGCGCACAGTGGTATATAATTTTTTTATTTTTTGTAGAACCGTTTATTTTTCGTTTGGGTTTAGTGAAAGCCCAGCCCTTGTCGCTACTGATATTGTTTTTAGGTATTTATTTAATTATTCAGCAGAAATATTATTGGTTGACTTTATTGTCAGTTGTTTATGTCTGGAGTTATGGCGGTTGGTTTTTGATGTTTATTCTGGCCGGGGTTTATGTTTTGGTGGCCAGTTTAGATTTGGCTTTAACCAAAACCAAAGATCACCAGTTGAGTCGGGTGATTAATTGGCGGCCTAAAAAAACTGATATCATAGATCGGTTTTATATTTTTTTGGTTAATCTAATAAAAAATATTTTTAGACTAAATCACATCAAACTAGTAGCGAGTGTTATGATTGGTTTAATTTTAGGTTTGGTAATTAATCCGTATTTTCCCAAAAATTTGGAATTTTATTATATTCATATTATTAAAATTGCCCTAGTTAATTATCAAGCGGTAATTGGCGTCGGCGCGGAATGGTATCCATATGCGGTGTCTGATTTTTTTATTAATAACGCTCTGCCTTTTGGCTTAAGTTTGGTGGCCATTTTTTTATTTTTAAATTATCACCGACATTTTAATTTAAAAGCGAAATATACTCTAGCGTTACTTTTGGTTTTTATTTTAGCGACCATTAAGTCTCGTCGTAATATTGAATACATCGCTCCCTTGGCGGTTATTTTTTCGGCCCTGACTTTTTCTCAGGCCATGACTATTTGTGAACTTAAAAATGATTTAAAAGAATTTAAACGAATTGTGGTAAAAGTTTTTTTTCATGATTGTTATACTAGAATATTGTTAGTAGTAGTGGTTGTAGTGGTGATTGGTGGGGCGGGTTATCAAATGCCTTATCAAGCGAAACAAAGTTTGGGTCATGGTTTTAATTTTAATTACTTAAAATCCGCTTCAGATTATTTGGCTAGTCATAGTCAAACTGGTGATGTAGTGGTGCATAGTGATTGGGATGAATTTCCGGTGTTGTTTTATCATAACTCTAAAAATTATTATATGGCCGGGTTAGATCCCACCTTTATGTATTTATTTAATCAAGATTTATACACGAAATGGGTAGCTATTACCCGTGGTCAAAATACTGATGAGTTATTTAAAGTGGTGAGTGAGGATTTTGGAGCCAAATATGTTTTGGCTACTACCGATCATCAGGAGATGATTAGAAGTTTGGACAATAACATTTTTTTTGCTAAAGTATATTCTGATAGCGAAGCGGTTATCTATCAAGTTTTAAATCAGCTAGAAGTTCGACCAATGTCGGATTATCAAAAGATTGGAGATGTAAAATGAAAATTGTTATCGCCATTCCGGCTTATAATGAGGCCTTGATTTTAAAACGCTCTATCAAAAAATTGTTTCAATTTTGTGCTGATCATTTAAATGAGATTGAATCGGTGATAATTGTTATTGCTAATAACAATTCCACTGATGAGACTGAGGTAATTGCCAATATATTGGCGGAAAAATATGACGCCGTGGAACATATATTTATTCCTCAAAAAGGCAAGGGCTTGGCTGTAGCTACGGTTTGGCAAAAATATGAGGCGGATTTGTATGTTTTTATGGATGCGGATTTAGCCACTGATTTGTCGGCCTGGCCGGAAGCTTTAGCTCAAATTGAAGCCGGAGCTGAAGTAGTGGTGGGTTCACGATTTCATAAAAAATCATTAGTCCAAAGGTCTTGGCAACGACGACTTATTTCTCAAGGTTATCGCTGGTTCTTTAAAACATTTTTTTGGTTAAAAATAAACGATTTTCCGTGTGGTTTTAAGATGGTGACGCGACCAGTGCGAAACCAAGTGGTGCCGGAGATTTTAAATCGGGGGTTTTTTTGGGACACAGAGTTGTTGGTGTTAGCCCATAAACACGGCTTTAAAATTGTGGAAATACCGGTAATTTGGAGTGAATTTGCCATAGATGGTCGAAAAAGTCAGGTTAATCTAATACCGACATCCTTAAATTATATTAAGGAATCAATTAAATTGCGCTGGCGACTATGGAAATAAATTTAATATGATTTTTAAGGTAAAACCCCACCCCTCCAACCTCCCCTTCAAAAGGGGAGGATTTTTTTATATTTTGTTTGAATTTCCCCTCCTTTTAAATCCTGCCGGCTTGTCTGTCGGAGGTATGGCAGGCAGGTTCGCAATGAGGGTTTAAAACATGGGATTGCTTCGTGCCTCGTAATGACGATGTATGATTCTCTTTATCTTATCCCACCCCACCAACCCCCCCCTGCCTACCGGCAGGCAGGCTTCAAAAGTGGAGGATTTTTATTATATTTATGTAATTTAAGATAAAAATATGGTTTTTGATTGACAATTATATATTTATGTGATATAATACTGGAAGTATAGTTGTACAAAAAGCACCTTCAACCGCCTCCTAAGAAGAGGCACAAGGAGAATTGTTATGAAAGAGCTAGTGACTTTAGTAGTTGTCGCAGTTTTGTTGGCCGGGTGTGCCACAACAATCACCCCCAACGGTCTACAAAGCGGGATTTGGACCGGCAACAAAGTGCCGATGTATAACCCCAGCCAACGGGTAGACCCGTCCCAGACGGCCTACAAAGGCGTTGAGGGGCACGCTGCCGCTTTGGCCTTGGGTGATATTGACAACCCTGAAGCGCGAACTGACGCCAAGGAGGCGATGATCGCTATCAGCGAAAACGCTAGCTTCTGGGGGCGTGGTTCACGAGGCATTGGCGGTTTTAGTACCACCAATATTAATGGTCGAGCACCAGTAATTGCAGGTACCAGTGGGGCTTACGGACGGATGTATAATCCGTTTGAATACCCCATTACCGTAGTGATTCGTGGACTGGGTTCGCCCTACACCTTTGGGCCTGGTGAGGAACAAGAACTACTTTTGCCACATGGAAAGTATGACGTTGTTGTTTATAACACTGAATCTCGCCAGTTGATGGGCCACAACCATTTCGGAACTTTGTTTGAGCGAAAATATGCAGACAAAGTTTACAACTTTAATGTTCGATTAGATGCCGAGTCGGCTCATTGAATTTTAAAGTATAATTAAAATAAAAAACGCGCAGTCATATAATGATTGGGCGTTTTCTTTTTTAGTACAAATAGACGAGATGGTTTTAATATTAAGTATTATCTAAGAGTGGTAGAAATTTGAGAAATAACATAACTAGTAATAATGTAAGAACTCAAAATTATCACAATACCAATTACAGCGTTTTTAATATAATTTTTAGCTTTGGTGATCTTGGTATCATCACCACCAGCGGTCAACCATAAGAAACCAGCAAAAATAATTAAAACCACGGCAATAACCCCTAAAAAGCCCAATAAAATTTGGATGATACTACCAATAGCTTCTGGTAAATTAGTTTTATTACCCCTGAATTCAGTGTCTTGAACTGAATTAGTAAGACCATCTAATATAGTATTAGCATTGACTTGAGGAGCGATGATCAGAGAAAAAAGCATAACCAAAATCATCAGACTAAAAATAGTTTTAACAATTTTTCCGCTTAGAGTGGGCAAAGTTTTTTTCATATAAATTATTATTGATTATTACCTTAGTATTATAATTGATTTAACCTCCTCTGACAAATAATCAGATCAAACAAAAAACGCCCTATTTGTTAAAATAAAGCGTTTTTATAATTTCTATGTATTAAGAAGTAGCAGTAGTTCCTAGTGTGTTACCAATTTGTGTTAAAACAAAACTGGTAATAATATAAGCGGATAATATTATTACAATACCAATAACGGCATTTTTAATATAATTTTTAGCTGTGGTAACTTTAGCGTCATCACCACCGGCGGTCATCCACAAGAAACCGGCAAACAAAATTAGAATTACCGCTAGAATACCCAAGAAACCCAAGAAAATTTGGATAATTTTGCCTATAGCCATACCTAAATTGGTGTTGGCATTAGGTAGATCTCTTGCTCCGGATCTTAAATTAGTTAGCCCGTCCTCCCAAGCAGGAACAGCGAAAACATTAACCGCTGATAATGAAAGAACAGTGGCAAAAACTAAAGTGAGAATCAAAAAACTGAGCGTTATTTTAATTATTTTTTTTCCGCCCGAGACGGACATAGATTTGTTCATTTTTTTAGTTTATTATTAATTTAAATTATTCTCCTGATAATTGTTTGATGATTGTATAAACAATCGCATAAGAAGACATAATTATCACTATGCCAATTGTGGCTTTGATAATAGTATCTTTAGCTTTACTAATTTTGTTAGTATCGCCACCGGCCGTCATCCAAGTAAATCCGCCATAAATTATCATAACCAGAAATAACACTCCCACAAACCCCAAAAGAACCTCAATAATATTGCCAATAATATCATAGACACTACCTACTTGGATTAACTCCGGAGTAGCGTTTTTTAGACTATCGCCTGGGGTAACACTTTGAGCATATAACCAACTCGGCCAAGTTAACAAAACTAAGGATAATATATGAAATGATTTTACAATTATTTTTTTCATAAAAACATATAGTTGTTAACGGAGAGGGGAAAATCCCCCCTCTCATTAACCTATATTTTAAATTAAATATTAGTTGACTAATTGTCCACCCACCTGGGTAATGACGAAATTAGCGATTATGTAAGCGGATAAAATAATGACAATACCCACAATACCGGAAATAATAAGTTTTTTGGCCTTGTCTACCTTGGCATCATCACCAGCGGCGGTCATCCAAATAAAACCACCCCAAAGAATAATCAAAACTGCTAAAATCCCCAAGAAACTCAAAAGAATTTGAATAATAGAATTAATACCTTCTTTAAGATCTTTGTCACCCAAGCCGATTCCAGCGGCATCATCTAAGCCCAAATCTAAGTCTTGAGCGGAAACTACTACTGGTAATACTAAAATAGCTAAAACTAAAGCGGTTAGAAGACCAACAGCGATTTTTTTTAATAATAATTTATTCATTTTTTCACCCCCTTTCTTTTTGACTTAATTTGAATTATGACCAATCAAAATCAGTCGGATATTATTGGTTAATTAGGTATTTGAATTATACTTTATTTTGGAGTTTTAGAAAAGAGATATTTATAAGTTGGCAGATCGTTTAATAGATTGATATCTGACTGGTTTAATCAAGTATTATTATAATGGTCCCAATGATCGTAGTTGTTCTTCTTGTTCCGAGCTTAATCCTCCTTCACTACATACCCCATTAGTATTCGCCCAATTAAAATTAGAGTTGCCAAACATCGCTCCAATAATTAAATTAATCAAAGTCCAAGCGAACAAAACAATACAAATACCCACAATGGTGGCGATAATAGCATCCTTGCCCCATTTAAACCTCGCTTCATTGCCATAGGCGGTAATTATAGTAATCCCGCCAAAAACAAACATTAAAATAGAAAAAGTACCGCTCAGGGCGACCATAATCCCAGCGCCATTAACAAACAAGTCTACAAACTCACATAAATCACAACCCTCAGGTGAAGCACATTTTATATGCAAATCGTTGGTTACCAGGGAAAGTGGAGCGGCTGAGACACTTGGTATGAGAGTTAGCAAAAATAAGATGATAAAAAATAAACTAATAACTTTTTTTAATTTCATTGGATAGTTTGGTTAATTTTGGAGATGCTAGTATTAACGGTGCTGGAAAAATCTCGATCTTTGGTAATCGTGGGCAAGACCTCAATCATATCCTTGATAGCTTCTTCGGCGGCGGGCTGATTTTTGCCTCGGTACCAATTTTTGGCGGTGAGGGTTTGAACAGAGGTGGGGTAAAGATTTTCGTTATCCATTTGAGAATTTAATAATTCTTTGAGAGCGGTGGGTCGGTCCGTGTTATTTAAAAAAGTAGTGACTTGTTCTCGACTAGTGGCAAACAAGGCAAAATCCCAAGCCTCATTTTTATTAGCAGATTTTTTGGAGATGCTCTCAATCCAATAATTAGCATAATTAATCTGATTATCTTGATTGATTTGCGGAATTGGCGCCAGGCCCAAATTTAATTTAGGCGCTCTGGCTTTAATACTGGGCAAATGATAATTATAACCAAACATAAAAGCCACTTTACCGCTTAAAAAAGCTTCAAAGGAACTAGGCATATCGGTATTCCAAGAATAAACATTTTTGACCGGTGAAGCAAAATCTAAATAAAATTGGATGGCTTCCAGACCGGGAAAATATTTGTCGGCGGTGGCTTGATTAAAAATAGCAAAACCATTGCCATCGGTCATAGTAGCGCCGTTTTGCATAATTAAAATTGAAATAATATCAAAACTTCTTTCAATATTATAGCCGGTGCCTAAAGCGGTGCCAGCTTGGATAATTTGGCCGGTGGCATTAAATTTAGTGGATTTTTGGACGGCTTCTTGAAACGATTTCCAGTCGCGAGGCGGTTGAGCGATGCCGGATTTATTTAATATATCTTTGTTGTAAAACATTACCAAAGTTTCTAAGCTTAGTGGCAAACCATAAACTTGACCGTCTAAAACCACATTATCATAAACCGTGTCGGCAAAATTAGCTTTGATTTCTCTTAGCGAAGGGCTTTTTTTGGTGCGAATTTCGTAGGCCACTTCTTTTTTGATTGTGCCTTTGGTGTATTGATAGGCCATACTGATTTCTGTGGGCATCGGTTCTAACTTGGCTTGGTATTTTCTAACATCGCTTTGGTTGATGCTAAAAATATCCGGTCCTCGATCTTCGGCTAGGGCTTCTAGTAGTGCCTGATCGTATTCCTCGACTCTAAATTTACGGTAAACAATATTAATATTGGGGTGTAACAGTTTATACTCGGCGATAATATCTGTGAACGCATCTTGATCATCAAAGACTCGCCAGTAGTTAAGGGTAATTGGCTTCATTTTTTCTTCCACAGCCGCCCCCGGATTTTTACAGCCAAAACCGGCAGTTAAGAGAAAAACAAAAACTAAAAAGATATTAAAAAAATTGGAATATTTCTTGGTGATTTTTAGCATAGTCAGGTTTATTAGTATGTCTATATTATACAATAAAAAGTCAAAAATAAAAAACCACTGACATCAGTGGAAATTTTTATTTAGACGATGGGAGAGAGATTCGAACTCTCGAAGGGCATAAACCCTTACCGCTTTTCGAGA
>Ga0066639_10001726_pt1 | contig 19453 bp, 14 predicted proteins | sample CryGeyCG2114_010_2_FD_59504 | JGI IMG/M metagenome (GOLD analysis project Ga0066639, IMG submission 59504) | Groundwater microbial communities from aquifer - Crystal Geyser CG10_big_fil_rev_8/21/14_0.10 | ecosystem: Environmental > Aquatic > Deep subsurface > Groundwater | place: USA: Utah...
CGGCAGAACCAATATGATACGGTTTGGGCAATAATGGCTAACCAGGCAGGTTTGGCCGCTATGAAATTTAAGAATAAATTTCCTCAAGTAAAGTATCTGCTTACTCTCCAGGAGGGTGATTCTTTAAAATCAATTTGGTTAAAAACTTGGTTCATTAGGTCATGGTACAGATCAATCTATGTGAAAGCCGATTATATTCAAGCTATAAGTAATTTTTTGCGTAATCGGGCTATAAAGTACGGATGCAAGGGGCCGGTCGAAGTGATCCCTAACGGAGTTGATATAAGCAACTTTACGTCCAATAATGTTTTTCAAGAATTGAATGATTTTAGAAATCAGTTGGGTCTTGGGCCAAATGAAAAAGTAATAATAACTGTCTCTCGGTTAGTTAAGAAAAATGGCGTTGATATTTTAATTAAATCCATGAAGAATTTGGATGTTAGACTTTTGATTTTAGGCGAAGGGGAATTAGATAGTCAATTGAAGGCGTTGGCCCAAGAGTTGGGTTTAAAAGACAAAGTTTTATTTTTTGGACAAATTTCCCATAAAGATTTACCGAGATATTTGCATTCAGCCGATATCTTCGTCCGGCCGTCACGATCAGAGGGTTTGGGGTCGGCATTTTTAGAAGCGATGGCGGCGGGGTTACCAATAATTGCTACGAAGGTTGGCGGAATTCCTGATTTTCTTAAAGATCGAGAAACCGGCTTGTTTTGTGAGGTTAATAATCCCAGAGATTTGCGAGAAAAAATAGAAGATATTTTTGAAGATGCAGAGCTTCGGGAAAATTTAATTAATAATGGTAAAAAACTGGTTTTACAAGAATATGATTGGCGGGCAATTTCTGAAAGAATGAAAAATATTTTTAGTAAATTATGAAAAATAATAAAGTATTAATTGCAACCGGAATTTATCCGCCAGATATCGGTGGTCCAGCGACCATGCTTAAGGCATTGGCTGACTCTTTAATCAAAAATAATTGGCAAGTCAAAGTAATTACTTATTCTGATAAAAATGATTATGGTGACGGTCTGTATAGGATTAAACGTGACAAGAATATTATTTTTCGTTATTTAAAATATTTTTTACAAATGGCCAAGTTGGCTAGATGGGCCGATATAATTTATGTGACCGATACTTATAGTGTTGGTTATTTTGCTTTTTTATTAAAAAAAATTTTTAATAAAAAATATATCGTTCGTTTTGCCGGTGACAGCGCTTGGGAAAAATCAGTAGCTAATGGTTGGACAGCAGATTATATCGTTGACTTTCAAACTAAAGTTTATAATTCGAAAATAGAAAAGATAAAAATTAAACAAAAAAAGATTCTAACCGGGGCGGACGGTGTAATCGCGGTTAGTGGTTTTATGTCAAAGATTGCCGGTTTGATCGGTGTGGTTCCGGAAAGAATCAAGGTTATTTATAATGCCATAGGTTTTATTCAGGAATCTAGTAATCAAGAAAAAATTTCTGAAATTAAAGAAAAATTTGGAACTGATTCAAAAATTATTATGACTGTTTGTCGACTTACGCCATGGAAGGGAGTGGATGGCATAATTAAGATATTGCCAGGATTAAAGAAAAAAATTGGACGCTTAAAATTTTTGATTTTAGGCGACGGTCCGCAGTTAGATTATTTAAAATCTTTAGCTGTTGAATTAGCGGTAAATGAAGATATTATTTTTTTAGGGCGGGTTGAGCATCGGGACATAGTAAATTATCTAAAAGCAGCCGATCTTTTTGTCTTAAATACTAATTATGAAGGACTATCGCATGCTTTGCTTGAAGCCATGAAGGCAGAGGTGCCAATTATTACTACTAATGTCGGCGGTAATCCGGAAGTGATTACCAATGGTTCTGATGGTTTATTAGTTAATTATAATGACGTTGATGAATTATTAAAGTCCGCCGAAATAATTTTAACTGACCAAAATTTTTCTAAATCGTTAATTGGTAATGCTAGTCAGAAGCTTAAAGATTTTAGCTGGGAAAAGACGGTTAGTGAAACCGTAAAATTATTAAATAAAGTTTGTAATGAATAAAACCTTATTAATCAATCCGCCTTTTAATATAACTAAGGATAATTATGATAGCTCGGTCTCCGTCGGGCTTCTAAGTATTGCCACTTATTTGGATAGCCGGGGAGTAGAAGTAGAAATTATTGATGGTGTCAGGCAAAAGGATTATTTAGAGTTAGTAAGACAAAAAATCTTAGGCTGCCAGGTAGTTGGAATTTCAGTAATGACCACTCAGGTTTCTCATGCAATCGAGGTGAGTCGATTAATCAGAGAGGTTAATCCCAAGTGTAAAATAGTCTGGGGTGGAACTCATCCAACTTTCTTTATAAATCAAACCTTGATTAATTCCTTAGTTGACGTTGTCTGTATCGAAGAGGGTGAAATTACCTATTATGAAATAGTTAGCGGAAAAGATTGGTCGCAAATTTTTGGCATTGCTTACAAAAAAGATGGTCAAATTATTATCAATCCGGCCAGAGAACTTCATGACCCAGCCAAAATGCCTCTTTTTAACTGGAATTTAATTCCAGCCGAGATTCTTCAGAGTTTAGATTTGGTGCCGTCATTGACCTCTCGAGGTTGTCCTCACCGATGCACTTTTTGTATTAACGCAATCCTAAAGAATAAATGGCGACCAAGAACGGCCGAGCAAATTTTAACTGATCTCGAGATTATTAAAAACAATGAATATTTTAAAGATAAAAAATTAAGATTCTGGGATGAAAATTTTTTTGTTGATATTAATCGAGCCAAAGAAATAATTGCCGGGATGATTGAGCGAGATTTACAGGTAAAATGGGAGACGACAATCTGGGTGGATTACATTCGTGAAGGTATGATTGATGATGAATTTATGGCGAAATTAAAGGAATCAGGCTGCTATCTTTTATCATTTGGTGCCGAATCGGGCAGTCCAGAAGTATTAAAGAAAATAAAAAAAGATATTTTACCCGAGCAGACATTAAATTCAGCCAAAATGTGTTTAAAGCACGGAATAATTCCTCAGTACTCTTTTATGATTGGCTTGCCGGGTGAGAGTAAAAGGCAGATGAAAATGACCCTTAAGTTAATTGATCAATTAATCAAATTAAGCGATAAAGTTCAAATTCTTGGTCCGCAGGCCTTTCGGCCATACCCGGGGTCAACTTTGTATGAGGAGTGTTTAGTTTCCGGTTGGCACGCACCAAATTCTTTAGAAGAATGGGCTCATTTAGTTGATAATCAATTAAGTTATTTGACGGTTCAAAATTTTCCTTGGGTTAAGCACAAAGATTTTGTTGAATCAATGGAGGCTTATGTTAGGTTCGGTGCTCATAGTATAAAAAATGCTATGAGCTCAACCATAAAAGCTAAAAGGTTGCTCAAATTGAGCTTTGTGTTAATCTGTCAGCTGCGCTGGAAATTAAAATTTTTTGCCTTTCCGCTAGATTTTAAATTAGCTAAAAAATTTGTTACTAAATAAGAATAAAATGAAAATAATTCTAGTCCAAATAAATTATACTCCGGACCATTCAGAAAAGATTTTACCGTTGGGAATTTTAAGTGTCGGCAGTGCTTTACAAAAAGCCGGATTTGAACCGGAGTTGATCAACATCAACGAGAAAGAAATTGAAAAAACCGTTGATTATATTATTAACCAAAAACCGCTTTATGTCGGCTTATCAGTAATGACTGGTGTACAGACTGAGCATAGCGCCGAATTTTCTAAATTACTTAAGGCCAAGAGCGATATCCCGATTGTTTGGGGCGGAATTCATCCCTCACTAACTGCCGAGCAGTGCTTAAAGGAAAATTACATTGATTATATAGTTATCTCTGAAGGAGAAATTAGTATTGTTGAGTTGACTAAAAAAATTATTAATAAGGAGAAACCGGTTGATGTTTTAGGGGTCGGATATAAAGATAATGGAGAAGTAAAGATTAATGGGGAGCGACCATTTATTCAGAATTTGGATGACTATCGGTTGAATTTTTCTTTACTTGACATGGAAAAATTTATTTTTCAACTTGGCCCATATAAGCGGGTGATTGCTTATAAATCTTCTCGCGGTTGCCCATTTAATTGCGCTTTTTGTTACAATAATATTTTTAATAAAAATAAATGGCGGACATGGTCGGTTGATACTGTAGTCTCCGATATTACTTTTCTGAAAGAAAAATATCGGATTGACGCTATTAAGTTTTACGATGACAATTTTTTTGTTGATAATAATAGGTCATTTGAAATTCTAGAGAGAATAAATCTGCCATCTCATTTGGAAGTTAGAATTGATTCTATCACTGAGGAATTGGCTCAGAAATTACAAAAGTATAAGGTCTTTGATATGTTGATTGGTGTCGAATCAGGTAGTAATCGACTCTTAGAATTAATTGATAAACGGTTCACCGTTGATCGAATTATGGCCGGTGTAGAAATTTTAGCCAAATATAATTTGCCGGCTAGCTATTCGGCAATTGTCGGTTTACCAACGGAAACCAAAGAAGAATTTGAAGCCACCATTAATTTGTTTTATAAAATTTATAAGATTCATCCTTTAGCCGGTTTTACTTTAGGCGCTTATTTACCTTATCCTGGCTCTAAGATGTATGATTTTGCCCAGCAGCAAGGATTTGTTCCGCCGCTAAAAACAGAAGATTGGGGGAAAATTGATCGTTTTCGTAAAGATTTTCGGTCACCTTGGGTTGATGCTAGAAAGGTTTGGCGAGTTAGAGAATATTTTAAATTTTTAAATTGGAAATTAGGCCCAATTATTAAATGGTTTGAATGGCGCATTCGTCATCGGTTTTTTGCTTTGCCGCTTGATATTTACGCGGTTGAATATTTATCCGGTTTAGCAATTGAACAAAAAGGTTTTTTAGGTAAATTAATGAGAAAAGTATATAGCCGATTGAAAAAATAATTTATGATTGAGACATCAAAATTTAAAATTTTAACTATTTCTTGGGATCCGACCTTGGCGATGGATAAGCCTAGCTTTGGTGATGTTCAAAAAAGAAATATTGATTATGGTAAGCAAGTATCAGCTATCCATTCTATTACTTATTCGCCAAAGAAATTAAATTTAAAACAAAAGCAAATTTCCGAGAACGTTGTGGCTTATCCAACAAATTCAACTAGCAGAATTATTTTTTTGATTGACGCCTGGAGATTGGCTAAGAAGATATGTTTGGAAAATAAGATTGATTTAGTTTTGACCCAAGATCCATTTTTGACCGGGTTGGTTGGTAGTTGGGTAAAAAAGAAATTCGGCTGTAAATTGTTAATCCATTATCATGGTGATTTTTGGCAGAATGAAAATTGGCTGAAAGAACGATGGTATAATTTAGCTTTTTATTTTATTCAGCGGTTTGTTCTACGTCGAGCTGACGCCTTGCGGGTTATGAGTGGTGGTCAGAGAGAAAAGTTTTTGAAAACTGGTTGGGCGCCGAGTCGGGTGAGAGTAATTTCTACGCCTATTGATTTAGAAAAATTTAAAACTAACGCCTACGATGGTAATAAACCAAATTCAAAGTATGTTTTGCACGTTGGTCGTAATGATATAGTGAAGGATTATGACACTTTAGTAAAAGCATTTGATATCGTCAGTAATAAAGTTTCTAATGTATTTTTTTTAGAATTTGGTGGCCGAGATGAGTTAATAAAAGCAATGGATAGGCAAAGAGATATTAGTCTTAATGTTCAGTCGATTAAGGCAGAGAATCAAATCAATCATGACGAATTAATAAAGTTTTATAATATGTCAGATGTTTTGGTTTTGTCGTCTACTTCGGAAAGTTTTGGCAAAGTTTTAGTTGAAGCTAACGCCTGTGGCAAGCCGATAGTTTCAACTGCGACGACCGGTGCTAAAGAGATTGTTAAGGACGGCTATAACGGATTTTTAGTGCCAATCGGTGATGCCAAAGCTTTAGCAGATAAAATTTTGGAATTATTAAATAATCCTGAGTTGGCTGAGAAAATGGGAGTTAATGGTAGGACTTTGGTTAGCGAAAGATTTGATGGTAGAAAAAATACCGAATTAATTATCAGGTTTTGGTCGGATATTATAAATAATAATTTATAGACTAGACATGAAATTATTAATGATAACTAGAAAGGTAGATAAAGACGACCATTTGGCCGGGTTTACTTATACTTGGGTAAAAAAGTTAGCCGGGCAAGTTGATCAACTCAAGGTTATTTGTTTGCAGAGCGGAGTTTTAGATGGTTTGCCGGATAATGTCGAAATTTTTGGACTTAATAAGGTTGGCAGGATTGCTAAGTTTTTAAAATTTAACAAATTAGCGTTTAAATTAATCCGGGAAGTTGATGGTATTTTTTGCCATATGAATCCGGAATATACTATTGCTATCGCGCCGTACGCTAAGTTATTCGGAAAAAAGATTGTTTCTTGGTATACGCACGGTTCGATAAATTTTAAAATGAGGCTAATGGCAAAAATTGCCGATGTGATTTTAACAGCCTCCAAAGATAGTTTTCGGTTGCTATCAAAAAAAGTAGTTGTTGTCGGTCATGGTATTGATTTAGATCGATTTCAACCGGGTGTAGGGGCTAAATTGAATGATTTTTTAGAATTATTGACGGTCGGGCGAATTTCTCCGACTAAGGACTATGAATCAATGATTAAGGCCGTGGATATTTTAACTAAGCAGGGGATTGATAGAATTAAGCTTTATATTATTGGCGACATAGGATTAAAAGAGCATCAAAGTTATTTGGATGATTTAAAGCAGATGGTTGAAAAAATGAATCTAAAAAATAAAGTTCAGTTCTTTGGCCCAGTGCCAAATTCTGATATAGCCAGCCATCTTCAGCAAGCAGATGTTTTTATTAATTTAAGCGGCACCGGCAGTCTAGACAAGGCGGTTTTGGAAGCTATGGCTTGCGGTTGTTTAGTTTTAACTAGTAATACAGCGTTTATTAATATCCTACCGGCTAAATTAATAGTTGAAAAAGATAGCCCTCAGATTTTGGCTGAGAGGATAAAATGGATCCAAGATTTATCGTCAGATAAGGTTAGTCAGCTCTCCGAACAGCTGCATCAGGAAGTTTTTCAGAATCACAATTTAGACAATTTAGTTAAAAAGATAATTAAACAATTTTAAATCTATTATATTATGAAAATTTTAATTGCTATCCCGGTTTATAATGAAGAAAATATTTTGGAGAATAATATTAATAAAGTCCTTGATTTTTGCCATAATAAATTAGATATCGATTTTAAAATTGTCATTGCCGATAATAATTCAACTGATAAGACGGCAGAGATTGGTCGTCAGTTAGCTGATAAAAATTCGGAGGTTGAATATTATTTTATTGATCAACAAGGCAAGGGTGGAGCGATTAAAAATGTTTGGGCTAATGACTATTCGGCCGATATTTATTGCTTTATGGATGCTGACCTGGCCACTGATTTATCGGCTTTACCCAATTTAATATCAGAAATTAATAATGGTAATGATATAGTGATTGGATCTCGTTTTCATTCTAAATCAAAAGTTAGTCGGCCGTTAAGTCGAAAGATTATTTCTTATCTTTATCATTTATTTCTTAAGATTTCAGTTAGAACTAAAATCAATGACGCGGCCTGCGGATTTAAGGCAATTTCTAAAAAAGCTAAGTTGCAGTTATTGCCGGATTTACAAAATGAAGGTTGGTTCTTCGATTCAGAGTTAGTGCTCTTAGCTGATAAAAGTGGATATAAAGTCAAAGAAATTCCTGTTTGCTGGGCAGAACCGCGAACTAATGACAGTCCAAGCAAGGTTAACATTTGGTTATTGAGCCGTGACTACCTGAAACAAGTATCAATTTTTAAAAAAAATTTAAGGAATTTATACATTCAAAAATAGATTGTTTAATCAATATGGTATTAAAGCGATTAAAATTAGAATTATTTTTTATTAAAAAATCTTTTTTTATTTATCATCGAGGTTTCAAATATTTATTTAATAGATATATTTTAGCCAGGAAGATATTAAGGTCAAAAAAGATTTTAGAAAAACCGGTCAATAATGACGATTTATCAATCCATGTTTTAACTAGCCATTATGACTTGATTATGTTGGTTTGGTCACTGGGCAGCTTTTATTCGGTTTCCAAAATCATTGGTCAGCTTTTTATTCATAATGATGGTAGTTTAAATAATGATGACAGAGAAACAATTAAGCGATTGTTTCCCGGAGCGGTTATTATTGAACCCAATGCAATTTTTGAACGATTAAAGGATTATCCGATGATCCAAGAATTTCGTGGTCGGCCACAATATTTTTTATTAAAAAAATTAGTTGATCCCTATTTTGTTTCTGATAAGCCTTATCATCTTATTATTGACAGTGATTTATTGTGGATTAGCCAACCTGAAAATTTAGAAAAAGAAATTAGAAACGAGTGCAACAATTCTTTGATGATGCTAATTAATCGAGAATGTCCGGTTTATTTTAAGGGTGATGATAAAATAAGTAAAGATTTATCGTTATTTAATTCCGGCGTCGTGTTATATCGTAAAGATAATTTTGATTTAAGTGAGCTGTCAAAGTATTTGAAAAAAATAGATATAAGCAGAGAAGAGAACTCTCATTTTATCGAGCAGGCCGGTTATGCAGTAATTTTGAAAAATTTAAAGCCTTTGCCTGACAAACATATGGCCGTTGGTCATCTGCAAAAGGATACCGTAATCGCTCATTTTACCAGTCCAAGCCGACCGTTATTTTATATTGAAGGACTGGAGGCAACTAAAAATAAAATATTAACCCAAGATTAATTTATGTGTGGTATAAATGGATTTAATTTTAGAGACTCTGATTTGATTGAAAAAATGAATAAAGAAATCAATTATCGTGGGCCAGACGGCGATGGTATTTTTATTGATGAAAATCTGTCACTGGGGCATCGGCGTTTAAGTATTATTGATTTGTCCCCAAAGGCTTCGCAGCCGATGAACAGTTTTGATAATCGGCATGTGATTGTTTTTAATGGTGAAATTTATAATTTTAAGGAGCTAAAAAAAGAATTGGAAAATGATTATCCTTTTAAATCCAACAGTGATACGGAAGTGATTTTAGCTGCTTACAAAAAATGGGGCCATGATTGCGCCAGTAAATTCAATGGAATTTTTGCTTTTGCGATTTGGGATAAAGATCATAAAGAATTATTTTTAGTTAGGGACCATCTGGGCATAAAACCGTTATTTTATTATTTTGATGGTTCAAAATTTATTTTTTCTTCGGAGATAAAAGCAATCTTAAAACATAATATTGATCGAAAATTAAATATATCAGCGCTTAATTACTATTTTAGGTTTCTTTATATTAATGGTCCAGAAACTATTTGGCAGAATATTTATAAGGTTCCACCAGCCAGTTATTTATTATTTAAAAATAACCAAGTAAAAATAGAAAAATATTGGCAGATAACCGACTTTCAAGATTACAATAACCGAAATGAAATTAAGGAGATATTAAAAAAAACAATGTCTCGGGCTGTGAAGCGTCAATTAATCGCTGACGTGCCCGTCGGTTTATTTTTATCTGGCGGAATTGATTCAACCATTATTTTGGGCTTAATGTCTGAATCAACCAGTGGGCCAATAAAGACTTTTTCACTTGGGTTTGACATTGATATCAAGGATGATAAATTCAGCAGCGATTATCTTTTGGCCAGAGAAACAGCCAGTCACTATAAAACCGACCATCATGAGTTGATAATCGGGCCTCAGGATATAGCCGGTAATTTGGAGAAGGTGATTTGGCAAATGGATGATCTGGTGGCAAATCCTACCCAATTTTCCATATTTTTATTATCAGAATTAGTTAAAAAAAATGGTATCAAAGTTGTTTTAGGTGGAGATGGTGGCGATGAGTTGTTTGGCGGGTATGATCGATATTACTATTATAATTTAATTGAAAAATTGCATAGATTACCTAAGATATTACGAGATAATTCTATTAATCAAGTAATTTTTTCTCTGTTAGGAAAAAATAAAATTTACGAAAAGTTAAATTTAACTGAACAAATTGATATTTTTTGGTCGTTTCGAGCACAAAAAGAAAAAATCGTAAGTCGGTTTTTAAAACCGGAGATTAGTGACTTAAGATCTGTTCGCGATTATGTTAATAAAAATAATTTTCAGTCCATTAGTCAATCATTAGATTTAGCCAAGATGATGATGAAAGTAGATGTAGACACGTGGCTAGTTGATCAGTCTTTGGCTCAATCTGATAAAATGAGTATGGTCTGGGGTGTAGAACAAAGAATTCCAATTTTAGACAAAGAGATGGTTGAATTGGCTAATAAAATTCCAACTAAATATAAAATAAATAATTCAAAACAAGGTAAGCTGATTTTTAAAGAAGCGTTAAGGGAATATATACCCGACTCTATCTATAATAAACAAAAAACTGGCTGGTTCGCACCTACTGCCAAATGGTTAAGAACCGGAATGAAGGATATGGCGTATGAGATTTTGTCTGAGAGTTATAACCCAGAAGTCAAAGATTTTTTTGATTTTTCAGCTATAAAAGAAATATTAGACAACCATATTTATGGTCGTGAATACGCTCTTAATACTATTTGGTCATTAATCAATTTTCAAGTTTGGTATAAGCAATATAGTAAATAGAGTCTATGAATAAGGAAAAATTTTTAAAAAGTATATCTGAATATTTTTGGCGGCTAACAGGCGACGATGGTTCTTTGGTTTGTCCTAAGCACCGGATTGAGCATACTGGAAAAAATGTTTATTCCGCGGCTATTGATTTAAAAATTTATGAGTTAACCGGCGAGGAAAAGTATTATCAAAGATCAAAAGTCAGAGTTCAGCAGACATTGACTCGGCTAATCAAAGATCCGGAATTTGGTTATTGGATATTTTATCCCGGCCGACTTAATAAATGGAATGTTTCAAATTCGATAATAGACGCCGGGGCATGCCTAGACGTTTTGGCGGTTTTTTATCAAGGTAGCCATGAAAAATTAGATAAAGAAGAGAAGAAAGAAATTGAACAAGCCATTTTAAAAAATGGTGATACGTATTTAAAGGAGGCAATAGTAAGCAAGCCCATAACCAACCAGCGTTTATGGGGGGCAACCGGATTGGCGTCAGCTTATAAGATTTTTAAAAAAACGGACTGGAGGCAAAGTTTAATTGAGTCAGTTAATAAATCATTCGCTGAAATGTGGTCCGATGGGACGTTTCCTTATCATCCTGGTTGGCGGGAGGCAAAAATATTTGAGGGGATAAATGATACTACCACTTTTTATCATTCACGTTGTCTGGGTTTTATTTATTATATTTTAGACTGTATTGATCAAAATCCAGTTGAATACAAAGATAGGCTCATTAAAGCGGCTAATTTATTGGTAGCAATGTACCAGCCTGATGGAATTAAAAATATTAATCTAGAATGTAAGCGTTGGTATTGGGATTCTCATTATGAAGTTGCCAGCGCTTCATTTGATATTTATGCCTTGGTAAAAACTTACCAGTTAACCAATGATAATGTATACATTTATTATGCCCAAAAAGCTTTTGAGCAAGTAATGAATCATTTGTTGCCTGACGGTGGAATAACTAGCCACGTCGGTGAGCCGCAGAATAATTTTCAATGTCGGGTTTTTTGGAATTCTAATTTAGTTTGGTTGGCTAGATCAATCAGGGAATTATTTTTAGCGCAGTCTCAAATTAGGGAATCTGAAGCCGAGTTTGTCTATTTGAATGACAGCGGTATTTTAAAATTTAAAAATAAAAGTTATAGCTGTATCATTCGAGGTAAAAAAAATGCAATGAGTCTAATGTGGGGTCCGGCGATTGGGGGCGGAAGCATGCTTTACTTTGGCCGGGGACAGGAAGATTGGAAAAATATTTTTATTTTTAATGATTGGCAGGAGGACATTGCCGGCAATTTTAGCTTCTATTGTGGAAAAAATTATTTTCTCAATTTAAAAAATATTGTAATTGCCAATAAACGAGATATAAAAGAAGATTTACATCATGTCTTGGGGCGATTAAGAAGGCCGGATTTTCAGGGTTTTTTAACCTCATTGTTAAAATTATTTAGGTGGATATTTCTATCCGGGCGATTAGTCTATACTTCCCAATGGGCTACCAATGTTGATCAAATCATCCAAGATAATCAGGCGAAATTTGAATCTGTTGCTGCTACTAAGGGTGGTCAAGGTTTAGTCGGAGTTAGGATAGAGCGAGAATATACGTTCAAGGAAGATAGATTAGATATTAGGGAAAGTGTAATTATTAAAAATCAGTCAATAAAGAGGATAAAATACAATAAAATTTTAGGAGTTACCGATTTTAAAATTGATACTAATTTAAAATATCGTCAAAATGACCGAAATATCGTATGCTATAATAACCAGGTCGAGTCAAGACTGGTGGTATCTTATTCATTAAAATAGGTTTAGTCATGGATTTAAAAGAGGCGATTTACAATCGAAGAAGCATAAGGATTTTTAAAGATAAAGAAATTGAACTGGAAAAAATTCAGCAAATTGTTGACGCGGCCCAATGGGCACCATCAGCTTGTAATAAGCAGGGTTGGCGTTTTATAGCAGTTGTCGATAATAGTATAAAAGAAAGAATAGTCAAGCAGGCTTCAGCTAATCGTTTAATCGGTCAAGCGCCGACTACTATTTTTGTTATTTATGAAAAGCATTTAACTAAAAGAAAACATAGTAATATCCAAAGCGCTTCGGCGGCGATACAAAATTTATTATTAATGGCCCATAGTTTAGATTTAGGAGCTACGTGGTTAACTGGGTTGGGTAACCTTAAAATTATAGGAAAAATTTTGAAGGTTCCTAAGGATTACGAAATTATTGCCGGTATAATTTTAGGTTATCCTCAAGAAAATTCAATGGTGCCGAAAAGAAAACAGGTTCAAGAAATTTTAAGTTTTGATTATTTTGATTCAACTGGTGGCTGCTATCCATTTACTTATAACGTCAAAAAATGGCCCTTGGAAAAAATAGTTAAATTTAGAGAGGACAGTCTTTGTGCTGCCAGTCCGTCAGAAAATCATTTTTCTTTCGGCCGGAAAGAAGAGTCGAAGCAAGAAATTAATTTTTTTCTCAATAATATTTCGGAAAATGACAAAATTTTGGAAATTATGCCGTTTGCCGGTAGTCATACCTTAGGTTTGCTTAAGGCCAAAAATTTAAGTCATTACCATATTTTTGAATTGTCAGAACAACCAATTGAATTTACTAGTAAAAAATTATTACATAATGGCATAAATCAAGTTCCGGAATTTTCAATTGGAAAGCCCGATAAAATTCCTTATCCCGATAATCATTTTGATTCGGTGGTGGTATTTCAAAAATTAGAAATGCTACCAGACCTTAAGATTTTAGCTGAAATTTTTCGAGTATTAAAGCCGGGTGGAAAATTTATTTTTTCTTTCAGAAATATGTTGAGTCTTTACGGGCTTTATTATTGGTATAAATTTCGTTTATTTCCGACTGGCCAAATTTGGAATTATGGTCCTTTCACGCCATTGAATTATTTTAAAATTAAAAAGATGCTATCAAATAAATTTGAGATAAAGGCCGAGCTAGGTATTACCCCGTTACTTTTTATTGGACGAGTAGTAAATTATCCTTTTTCTTTATTTTCCAGGTTAATAATATTTAAAACCATCGTAAAAAAATGAAATTAATTTACATTGCCAACGCTAGAATACCAACCGAAAAAACTCATGGTTTACAAATTATAAAGATGAGCAGCTCTTTTGTTTCGGCCGGGGTTGATGTTGAGTTAGTGGTGCCCACTAGAATTAATTCTGATTTCGATGGAGTTGATGTATTCTCTTATTATAAAGTTGAGAGTAATTTTGTAATTAAGAAGATAAAAACTTTTGATCCTCGGCGACTGTTAAAATTTCCTGTCGGAACGTATATAAAATTTCAGTCTTTCTTTTTTATGGTTAGTTTGTTTTTTTATTTATTGCGCCGGAATAATCAAGATGACGTTTTTTATACCCGAGATGAATATCTGTTGCCACTATTACTTCTATTTTCTAAGAAAGTAGTCTGGGAGGGTCATAACCTACCCCAAAATAAAAAATATTATTTTAATTTTTGGAGTAAGTGTCTCAAGATTGTTGTTATTACAAATGGTTTAAAAAAAGAGTTAATTAAATTAGGCTTGGTGAATGACAAAATCTTAGTTGCGCCCGATGGCGTGGATTTAGAAAGTTTTTATAAAATTAATAAATCACGAGATGATATAAGAAAAGAGTTGGGGCTGCCGGTTGATAAAAATATTATTATTTACGCCGGACATTTATATAGTTGGAAGGGGGCTCAAATTTTAGCTGATGCCTCAAAGTTTTTAGATCAAGATTGTCTCGTAGTTTTTATAGGTGGAACTGATTATGATATCGCTAATTTTAAAGTTAAAAATCAGCATTATGGCAATATTATAATAATCGGCCGGAAGCCTCATAATATGATTCCTCTCTACCTTAAGTCCGCAGATGCTCTAGTTTTGCCTAATTCGGCCGAAAAAGAGATTTCCAGGATGTTTACCTCACCAATGAAATTATTTGAGTATATGGCTTCTCAGCGGCCCATTATCGCTTCAGATTTGCCCAGTATTAGAGAGATTTTGTCTGATGCGACCGCGTTTTTAGTTAAGCCTGATGATGTTAAAGATCTGGCTAATAGGATTCAGGAAGCCTTAACTAATCATAAATTAAGTGATATAATTTCAGAAGAAGCTTTTAATAAAGTTAAAAATTATACTTGGCATAAGCGAGCAGAAAATATTATTAATTTTATAATGCGGTAATATAATGAATTGGCTTAAAAAAAATAGATTCTTAATAATATTAATTTTAATTATTATTATTAATTTTTCATTTTGGAGTTTTGAAACTATTAATAATCCGCCGGAATTTGGCGGTGATGGCATTCGTTATAATGATATCGCTTTGAATTTATTAAATGGTCAGGGGTTTGTCTATCAAGGCGAGCCGTCTGATATGGCCCCAGTATTTCCCTTTTTTATTGCTTTGATTTATTTTGTATTTGGCCAGAATAATTATGTTGTTTTTAGAATATTTCAAATTGTGCTGGTTATTTTATCAATATTGATAATTTATAATATTAGTAAAAAGATTTTTGACGAGAGGTCGGCGACGGTAATAAGTTTGTTATTATCTATTTTTTATGGTTTCACTATTTCCGCTCAAACTTTTGGCCGGGAAGTTCTAATTATGTTTTTTTTATGTTTTTTACTTTACCTGCTGTACCAGAGTATTTCTACTCGGAAGGCTATTTTATTTTTTGCCTCCGGAGTGACATTGGGATTATTAGCTTTAACGAATGGTGCTAATCAGCTTTTATTTTTATTTATCGCCCCAACGATTTATATTATTGAAATAAAATATTTACCACGTAAAATAGTTTGGTCTAATATTTTTATTGTTTTTATTGGGTTTTTATTAATCGCCGGTTCTTGGAGTATTACCAATAAGCAGATATCAGGAAGTTATTCCTTGGAAGCTCGGGAAGGAATTATACTGTTAATGCGGGCTAATTATGCCGAAACACTTTATCGGGATTATCCGGCGCATTTAATCGGCTATACTTTTGGTTATTATTTTTCGGAAAAACTTTATCCAGACGTCGATGTCCATGCCTTTAGAGATCGTTCTGAATTATTTGAGCGGGAAAAAGAATTAAGACAAGAAGGGTTTTCTAAATTGGAGATTAATTCAATAACTTTTAAAGAAGCAATAAAAAAAATTGTTTATATGCCGCATAAGTACGCGGCCATGATGTTTTTGGATTTTATCAGCTTTAACAGTCCTTTCAAGCCTCAAAAAGGCGAGGCATGGGCTAATATGAGGATCCATGTGATGTTTGCCGAAGGTCGAAGGCCAGATTTAAGTGATTTTGAGAAATCTACCATTATTTTAACTATCAGATTGATTTGGCTTACTTTTTTTCTATTTGTTATTTATGGCTTAAGGTGGGTAATAAAATCTGGCCGGATAGCTAGTGTGATTCTGATATTATCGGTGATAATCTATTTTAATGTTATTTATGCATCAGTTCATGCAATTCCTCGTTATGCCGAACCGATTTATCCGTTATATATTTTATTTTTTGCCGTCGGTGCGCTGAGTTTTATGAAACAATTCAATAAATTTGATAAAGTTTTAACTTATATTTTACGACTTATTAATCCAAACATATATGAAAATTAATAACATATCTTTATCGGTGGTTATCCCAGTTTATAATGAAGAAAAGATGGTTGGTCGGGTAATTTCTGATTTGAGAAATCAACTGGAGGCAACTGGAATCATTTATGAAATTATAGCGGTTAATGATTATTCAACTGATTCTAGCCAGGAAATTTTAAAAAATATCGTCGGCATTTCTTTAATTAACCACGCAGTCAATAAAGGTTATGGCGCTTCGCTAAAAACTGGTTTAAGAAACAGTCAATATGATTGGACTATGATTATAGATGCCGACGGGACTTATCCGACAACTGCCATTCCGGAGTTATTAAAAAACGCCGGTCGATATGAGTTGGTCATCGGTTCTAGGGAGAAAAAGGAAAATGCAATTCCAGCCGAAAGGCGTTTGGCTAAAAAGTTTTTAAATAAATTTGCTAGCTATTTAGCTGGTCATAAAATTCCCGATTTAAATTCAGGATTAAGAATTTTTAGAAAAGAAATTGTTTTAAAGTATTGGGAGTTATTTCCGGAAAGATTTTCTTTTACTTCTACTTTAACTATGACTTGTTTGGTTCATAATTATGACACAATTTTCGTGCCGATTGATTATTATAAACGAGAGGGTAAGTCTTCTATCCGGCCGAAAGATTTTTTCAATTTTTTGAGATTAGTGTCAAAACTTTCTTTATTTTTTAAGCCAATTAAAATATTTGCACCAATTAGCGTTGCGTTGTTCTTAATCGCCCTAGGTTTAATGTTGGCGTATATTCTTGGATTTATCGCAACATTTTTTGATACGATTTTTATTGTTTTATGCGCAACAGCCCTACAAACTTTCTTTTTTGGATTGCTGGCTGAAATAATTATTCATAACAAAAGATAGTAAATATGAAAATATTATTAGTTAATCCACCGAATTTTAACCACATAAAATCAGTTTTGCCAGAAACCATTGAAGAAAAAAGGGGATTTAATCCGCCTTTAGGTTTGTTGTATTTAGCTGGTTATATTCAGGAGCATTCATCGAATTTTGAAGTTAAGATAATGGATTGTTTGGCTCAAAGATTGGATTATTCACAGATCGAGCAGTCAATCGTTGATTTTAATCCGGATGTGGTAGGTATTACCGCCATGTCTTTTACAATTGTTGATGTGATGAAAATTGTCGAGATTACTAAGCGATTTAATAAAAACATTAAGGTTGTTATTGGCGGGCCACATGTTAATATCTATGGTCGAGAAACTTTAGATTTAGGTAATGTTGATTTTATAGTGTTGGGTGAAGGTGAGAGGCCGTTCAATGATTTAATTAATAATTTAGACAATGAAGATAAGCTTAAGGATATTAAGGGTCTAATTTTTTATGACAAGGATAAGCATTATATTCATACTGGTTTGCCGGGCTTAATTCAAAATCTTGACGAGATTTCGATTCCCGCTAGAAATTTGGTTGATAATAATTTGTATTCTTCTGTTTTAGGTACCAGTAAGTTAGTTACGACCATGATTACTTCTCGGGGTTGTCCATATAAGTGTTTATTTTGTGATCGACCCCATTTAGGCAAGGTTTTTAGGGCTCGTACCGCAGAAGGTGTTTTAAAAGAAATTAATGATTGTTTAAAATATGGTATTCGTGAATTTTTAATGTATGATGATACTTTTACTATTGATCGGCAGCGAGTTTTTGATATTTGCGATATGATAATTGATCAAAAACTTGACATAATCTGGGACATTCGTGCCCGGGTCAATACGGTTGACGAAGAGTTGTTAAAAAAGTTGAAACAAGCCGGATGCATTAGGATTCATTACGGCGTTGAATCCGGCACCCAGAAAATTTTAAATGTTTTACGCAAAGGTATTACCTTAGAGCAGGTTGAGAAAGCTTTTGCTCTGACTAGGAAAGTCGGCATTGAAACTTTGGCATATTTTATGATCGGCAACCCAACCGAAGATCGATTGGATATTGAGCGGACCATTAAATTTATTAAGAAAATAAAGCCTGATTATGTTCATATAACGGCCACTATACCATTTCCGGCGACCAATCTTTACGCGATGGCCCTAGAACAGGGAGTAATTTCAAATGATGTCTGGTTAAGCTTTGCCAAATCACCTAGTATAGATTTTATCCCGCCATTATGGACTGAGAAATTGACCCCGGAAGAATTGCATCAGTATATTAAAAAGGCCTATAGAAAATTTTATTTTCGGCCATCTTACATTATCAAACGATTATTAGCCTTAAGATCTGCTGAAGAGTTTAAGATAAAAGCTAAGGCTGGCCTCAGTATGTTTAAAATTTAAATTATGATTTATAGGAAGTCGGTAATTTATTTAGTAGCCCTGGGTTTTATTTATTTTGTTGCTCATTTTTTATTATTATTTAATAAAGGCATTTATTGGGATGGCTGGCTTTGGACGTCATTATTATATGATAATAAATTTGATTTAATTTACTCATTGCTGGTTGATCAATTAAAATTGCCAGCTACATATTTCATATTTATAGGATTAGTCTGGTCGCAACATATTATCCTGGCGACAAAAATAATTGTCTTTGTCAGTTGGCTAGTTTCTGGCTTAGCGCTTTATTTCATTTTGACAAAAAGATTTCATCTTAAAGAATGGGATTCATTTTTAATTTCGGCGATTTTTTTTCTTCTACCAAATTTTCTAAGTAAATTAGAGATAACGGTAGTAATTTATTCTATAGCTAATGCCGCTTTTTTTCTGGCAGCCATATTCTATTATTTAGCCGAAGTTAAGAAGGGTTTGGTAAGAATCTCATTGTATGTTTTTTGCACGTTGTTGTTTTTAGTCTCTTTTTTTATGAATTCCTACTTAGTTTTCTATGGTCTGTTTTTATTGTCTCTAATAATTGCTTGGCGTAAACATAACACAGACAGCCCTTTGTTAAGGGTTTTAAGTTCTTTTGTGAAAAAATATTGGTTGGAAATTGTTTTACCAATATTTTTTTGGATTGCTAAATCGGCTATGGGAAAACCTAACGGAGCTTATGAGGGAACTTACGATTTCATTTTTTTCAAAAAGAATATTTTTGAATTAATTTATTATTCCATCGATGTTGTTTGGAGCAACATAGTTTATGGATTTTTTTGGCCAATAATCAATTCGGTTATTATTTTGGAAAGAAAAATATTTTTTATTATTTTCATTATTTTATTTAGTTTACTGCTTTTGTATTTCAGACATGTTTTTGGTAAAAATGA
>Ga0066639_10001729_pt1 | contig 19417 bp, 18 predicted proteins | sample CryGeyCG2114_010_2_FD_59504 | JGI IMG/M metagenome (GOLD analysis project Ga0066639, IMG submission 59504) | Groundwater microbial communities from aquifer - Crystal Geyser CG10_big_fil_rev_8/21/14_0.10 | ecosystem: Environmental > Aquatic > Deep subsurface > Groundwater | place: USA: Utah...
TTTGGTTATTTTGTCATTGCGATGAGCGTAGCGACGTGGCAATCCCTGAAATCCTCACGTCGCCCGCTTAAGGCGGTCTCCTCCCGCCAGAGGCGGACAAGCAGGATGACAATCGGGTAACCTACTTTATACCCTAACTCCTCAATAAGCGATGATAAGTAATCGCAAAACGATGGGCTTATTCAAGAAAGTAATAATAACTTTAAGCCAAAATACCAAAAAAGAAAAACAAATCCCAAAACGCGTGGGTGGTAGCGGCAATGCCATATCCGCGGCGCAAGTATAAAAAGGAAAAAATAATAGCCATTAAAAAAATGCCAATCAAAGAAAAAGGATTAGCAACGCCTTTATAATGCAGCACTGTAAAAACCAGTGCTGAAGCGCCAATTGCTTTGAGCAAAGCGCCCTGATCATCGGAAAACTTCGGGTACATTTTATTTTTAAACAGTTCGTAGAGCAAGCGGATGCCAATGACCCGAAATACCAGCTCTTCGAACACGCCAGCGCCAATACTGCCGATAAAAATAGACCAAAAATCCCGCAAGTTATTAGCGTAGGCCATGTAGCGCGCGCTTTCATTTGGTTGAAACGTAAAAAATTCCGGCGTGTTACGGTAAAAAAAGATACCTAAAAAAAGTGCAATGCCAACTGTCCAAAACAAAACTTCAGCCAGCATCAATAAAAAATATTTAAAACGAATGCGAATTTTCTGCTCTTTGATTTGGTTGACGACAAATAAAATAGCTATAAAAATAACTACCCCGGCTATTGCCGCGCTGATAGTTGGGCCAAGTAAGAAAACAAAAAAATAATATCCTAAACGTAAAAATGAGTCACCAATGTTTTGCCCGCGTGCGCCAAAGAAAATACCAAATTCATAAATTAACAAAAACGGCAAAATAAACAAAATGCTATAAACAGCTGAACGGGAAGACTCTAAGTAGTCGCGAAACATAAGGATAGTATATCAAAAAACGACACATTGTGTCTTTCGGGACTTCAATCCGGAATCCTGGCATGAAACTGGATTCCCGCTTCCGCGGGCATGGCATGATGAAGGATTATCGCATGCCCTTGCTGCGTAACACCCTGTGATAAGTAATCGCAAAACGATGGGCTTCGTCGCGGATGTGCTGGAGTAGTTTAAGGGCGTCAGTGCGGCGGGAAAAGCGAAATGGATATTGGGTGTAGGTGGTGTACACTTCTTCGTGTTTTTTAGCTAAACCAATCAAGGGCAATTGAATGCCAATTTCGCGAAAGGCAGAAAGCGCGGCTGACATTTGCGGTTTGCCGCCGTCAACAATCACTAAATCCGGCAGTGTTTTATTTTCTTTTACCAGTCTTAAATAGCGGCGCAGCACTACCTCGCGCATTGAATCATAATCGCTTTGGCCTTCAACTGTTCTAATTTTAAACCGGCGATAATTGCTTTTGTCCGGCTTGCCATCTTTGAAATACACCATTGACCCAACTTTATTAGTTTCACCTAAGTTGGAAATATCAAAACATTCAATCGTTCGTGGCACATTTTCTAGCTTCAATTTTTGACGCAGTTCAAATAAAGCACTTTCTTCTTCTTTTTCCTTAGTTAAAATATTGGTCTTGACTAAATCAAGTAATTTAACTTTGTCGCCTCTCTGCGGAACGGTGAAACTGACTTTTTTGCCTTTGGCTTTGGTTAAATACGCCGCCACTAATTTTTGGTTTTCAAAACGTTCAGGAATTATTATTTCTTCCGGGATATCGTGGGTTTCATAATAACGGGTAATAAAATCCTCTAATAAAGCTAACTCTTTTTTAAACACAAATTCTTGCTTGCCTGTAATCACACCTTTGTTGATGCGAAACACGCCAAAAATGGTTTGCTTGGCGGTAGCGACGTAGTTAATAACGTTTTGGTCATACCGTTTTTTTAAATCGACTCGCTGCTGGGTGGCTAAAGATTGCAGCGCCCGCATTTGATCCCGCTTCAGTTTAGCAATTTCATACTCTTGGCGTTTGGAAAATTTATCCATCTCAAATTCAAGCTTTTTTGTCAACGGTTTAATATCACCTTTTAAAAGCATTTCAGCTAATGTAACATTACGCACGTATTCGCCTTCGGAAATGTTGTTAATACACGGCGCGGAGCATTGGTTGATGTGGTAGAGCAAGCATGGCCGCTTGGGTAACTTTTTGCAAACCCGTAATTTGAAAAGTGAATTGGCTAAGCGAAGAACGTGCTGGCGAGAATAACCGCTGGGATAGGGGCCAAATAATTTTTTGTCCGGAGATTTGGTGCGCGTCGTCACCAGCCGCGGAAATTTTTCCTTCGTAATTTCAATATAAGCATATGTTTTATCATCTTTTAACATTATGTTATAAACTGGTTGGCGTTTTTTAATCAGCTTGTTTTCCAACAAATATGCCTCCAATTCGTTATCTGTTACAATGTAGTCAACCTTGGCAATTTCCGAAATTAGTTTCTCGGTTTTTGGGTCATGAATATTTTTAGTGAAATAACTTGCCACCCGTTTTTTAATATCTTTAGCTTTGCCAATATACAAAAGCTTGCCGGCGGAATTGTAATATAAATAGCATCCGGGTTGGTGCGGGAGATTAGTTAATTGTGTTTTTAGTTTGGGCATAATAATTGTTATCGCGAGAAATTTTCACTATTGATTCCTCTCCCCTGGCGGGAGAGGACTAAGGTGAGGGGGCATTCGATAATTTTTACCTACCTCACCCTCCCATCTCCTGTCAGGAGAGGGTCTTATAATACATCTTTTAAAAATTTTCCGGTGTGGCTCCAACGCGCCGATTTAGCAATGCGCTCGGGAGTACCTTCAGCCACTACCCGCCCGCCTTTGTCGCCGCCTTCTGGGCCAAGGTCAATTACCCAATCGGCGGACTTAATCACATCTAAATTGTGCTCAATCACTAAGACCGAATTACCTTTATCCACTAATCGGTTAAACACATCCAATAATTTTTTAACATCGTGAAAATGCAGGCCGGTGGTTGGTTCATCTAGCATATACAAAGTATTACCTTCACCGCGTCGGGATAATTCAGAAGTTAATTTAATCCGCTGGGCTTCACCGCCTGACAAGGTAGTCGCACTTTGGCCAAGTTCAATATACTCCAAGCCGACATCATACAGGGTTTGTAATTTATTTTGAATGCGTGGAATTTTATCAAAAAATTCTAAAGCCTCTTCCACCGTCATGTTCAACACATCCGCAATCGTTTTGTCTTTGTATTTTACCGTTAACGTTTCTTTGTTATAGCGGGTGCCTTTGCATTTTTCACATTCCACATACACATCCGGCAAAAAATGCATTTCAATTTTAATTACGCCGTCCCCTTCACAGTGTTCGCATCGGCCGCCGATGACATTGAAGCTAAACCGCCCAGGTTTATAACCGCGAACTTTAGCTTCTTTAGTTTGGGCAAAAAGTTCCCGAATATAGGTAAACACCCCCACATACGTAGCCGGGTTTGATCTGGGGGTGCGCCCGATCGGCGATTGGTCAACGAGTACAACTTTATCAATTTTTCCGTAACCTTTTAAGTCTTTGTGTTTGCCGGGTTTGTCGTTAGTGGCCCAAAATTTTGAGTACAAAGCTTGGTATAAAATGTCATTAACCAAAGTTGACTTGCCGGAACCGGAAACGCCAGTAACACAGCTAAAAACTTTTAACGGGATTTTAACATCAATGTTTTTTAAATTGTGCTCAGCCGCGCCAAGTACTTCTACGTGATCATAAGCTTTACGGCGTTTGCTTGGCACGTGAATAAATTCCTGTCCGGCAAGGTATTGGCCAGTCAGCGATTTTTTCACTTTTTCAATTTGCTTGGGTGTGCCGGCGGCGACCACGTGTCCGCCATGAATACCGGCGCCAGGACCTAAGTCCAACACATAGTCGGCATGGCGGATAGTTTCTTCGTCGTGTTCCACCACCACAACCGTGTTGCCGGTATCGCGTAATTTTTGTAGTGTGTTAATTAAACGTTTGTTGTCACGCTGGTGTAAACCGATGGAAGGTTCGTCTAAAATATACAACACCCCGCGCAGTTCCGAGCCAATTTGGGTCGCGAGCCGAATGCGCTGGCCTTCACCGCCGGACAGTGTAGCCGCCGAGCGAGACATAGTTAAGTAATCCAAACCAACGTCAACTAAAAACTGCAGCCGATTAATGATTTCTTTAATGATCAGCTTGGCGATTTCTTGTTCTTGCTTATTTAATTTTAAATTTTTAAACCATTCAGTCGCTTGGCCAATGGACATTTCGGTCACATCATAAATATTTTGATTATCAACGGTGACTGCTAAAACTTCCGGCTTTAACCTTCTGCCGCAGCAAGCGGAACAATCGCCTTGGCGCATAAACTTCAAAATTTCTTGTCGGCGATATTCGGATTCCGTTTGTTCATACAAGCGTTCCAGCTGCGGAATCACGCCTTCAAATTCGTTTGACCAGCTATACGTGCTGCCGCTTTTAGTGTGCCAATCATAGCGAATTTCCTCGTTAGTGCCATATAAAATAATTTTCTTGGCCTTTGGCGAAAGCTTGTTCCACGGCGTGCCAATATCTATTTTGTAATGGTCGGCGACTGATTCCAAGGCTTGCATGCGCCAACCGTCCAAATGGTTTCGCCACGGTTTAATTGCTCCGCCAGCAATTGAAAGTGACGTGTCGGGAACCACTAATTCCGGATCAAGTTCTTGGGAAAAACCTAGCCCATGGCATTCCGGACAAGCGCCAAAGTAAGAATTAAAAGAAAACATCCGCGGTTGCAGATCGTCAAAACTTAAGCCGCAATCAACACACGCATTTTTGGCCGAAAACAATTTTTCTTTGTCGCCAATAATTACCGTGACTAAACTTTCACCATGCGCCAAGGCGGTTTCAATGGCTTGGGTTAAACGCGATTCAACCTCTTTTTTTACCACAATTCTATCGACCACTATTTCAATGGTATGCTTAATTTGCTTATTTAGCTTAATTGAATCACGCTGCTCAATATCGTGCATTTTTCCATCCACTCGAACGCGCGAAAACCCTTCTTTCGCCACTTGGTCAAATAATTTTTCGTATGTCCCCTTTTTGCCTCTGACAAGCGGCGCTAAAATTTGCATTTTAGTGCCACCTTTTTCTTGTAACAAAAGTTTGGCAATGCTTTCAGCTGATTGAGCGGTTATCGGCTGTCCGCAATTAGGGCAGTGAGGTTTGCCAACCCGGGCAAAAAGCAAACGTAGGTAGTCGTAAATTTCAGTAATCGTGCCAACCGTGGAACGCGGATTCTTGGACACCGTTTTTTGCTCAATTGAAATTGCTGGGCTTAAACCCTTTATTGAATCCACGTCTGGTTTATTCATAAGACCTAAAAACTGCCGCGCGTAGGCGCTTAATGATTCAACATAGCGGCGCTGGCCTTCAGCGTATAAGGTGTCAAAAGCAAGCGATGATTTACCCGAACCCGATAATCCCGTAATAACCGAAAACTTATTAATTGGGATCTTCACATTAATATTTTTTAAGTTGTGCTCGCGCGCACCTTTGATTGTAATTTTCTCTTGTTCTTTCATATTATACTTTGTCATCGCGAGGAGCGAAGCGACGTGGCGATCTCATGACCGGCCTGCCAGCAGGCAGGGATTGCGACGCTCATTGCATTCGCTCGCAATGACAATTTACTTTACATTAATTAACTTTAATTTTAAATTATCCACTTTATCCCTTAATTCAATCGCTTTTTCAAAATCTAACCGGTCAGCAGCCGCTTGCATTTGCCCTTCTAAATCTAAAATTAATTTATCTAAATCAAGCTCTTTGCCTTTTTCGTCTGGCTCAATCACCACCGCTTCGGCCGCCACTAATTTTTTAATGCTGGCCGGAGTGATGTTATGTTTTTTGTTGTAAGCTAATTGAATTTTACGCCGGCGGTCAGTTTCGCCAATCGCGCGCTTAATTGACCCGGTTATTTTGTCAGCATATAAAATTACTTTGGAATCAATGTTGCGGGCGGCGCGGCCAATCGTTTGAATTAAACTTCGCTCATTGCGTAAAAAACCTTCTTTGTCAGCGTCCAAAATGCCAACCAAAGCAACTTCCGGAATGTCCAAGCCTTCACGCAATAAATTAATGCCAACTAAAACGTCAAATTTGCCTAAACGCAATCGCTTAATAATTTCAATGCGTTCTAATGTGTCAATTTCTGAATGCAAGTATTCGGTTTTAATGCCCGCTTCTTTTAAGTATTGCGATAAATCTTCAGCCATACGTTTGGTTAAAGTCGTAACTAACGTGCGATAACCTTTATCGGTCGTAGCTTTAATTTCTTTGATTAAATCAACCACCTGGCCTTCAATTGGCCGAACTTCAACCGGCGGGTCTGCCACCCCGGTTGGACGAATAATTTGTTCAACTACCTGGCCTGACTTTTTAACTTCTTCTTCAGCCGGCGTGGCTGAAACATAAATAACGTGATGGTTGTATTTTGCAAATTCATTAATTTTTAGCGGGCGGTTATCATAGGCTGAAGGTAAACGAAAACCGTAATCAACTAAATTCTTCTTACGAGAATGATCACCTTCATACATGCCGCCAACTTGCGGCAAGGTGACATGGCTTTCATCAATAAACATCAGCCAATTTTGACCAAACCGGTAATCAAAGTAATCTAGCAGGGTGTAGGGCGGTTGGCCCGGACGGCGGCCATCAATGTGGCGAGAATAATTTTCAATGCCTTTGCAGTAGCCGAGTTGCTGCATCATTTCAATATCAAATTCAGTGCGTTTTTTTAATCGGTACGCCTCCACGGTATCAAGTTTTGGCAGGCGCTCCTTAAGTTCGTTTTGAATATCTACGATCGCGCGTTTTAAATCTTCTTCGGGGGCGACAAAAGCTTTAGCTGGGAAAATATGCAGTGAATCAAATTGGCTTAACACTTTATCAGTGCGCGGATCAACTTCTTTAATTTTTTCTAATTCATCGCCAAAAAAACTAAACCGAATAATAATCGTCCCGCCGCCCATAATCGCGTCAACGGTATCGCCTTTAACGCGAAATCGGCCGGGCGCTAATTCAATGTCATTGCGCTCATATTGAAGTTCAATCAACTTTCGCGCTAAATCATCCGGCCCGTTTAATTTAATTGCGTTTTTAGCTTTCTTTGTACTAACAAAAAAAGATTGGCTTTCAAAATTATCCGGATTACCAAAACCGTAAATGCAAGAAACTGAAGACACAATAATCACATCATCGTTACTCATGATATTACCGGCCGCTTCCATCCGCATACGTTCTACCTGTTCGTTGATGCTCATATCTTTTTCAATATAGGTATCGCTTTTGGGCAGATAGCTTTCTGGTTGATAATAATCGTAATAGGACACAAAATAACCAACTTTGTTATTGGGAAAAAAATTTTGAAATTCTTGATATAACTGGGCGGCAAGGGTTTTGTTGTGCGACAAAATTAAAGCCGGCCTTTGCAGCCGCGAAATTACATTTGCCATAGTAAAAGTTTTACCGGATCCGGTCACGCCTAAAAGAGTTTGGTAACGATGTTTTTTGTATCCAGCTACCAATTGCTTGATCGCTTTAGGCTGGTCACCTTTGGGCTTTAATTTTTGGTCTAATTGGAATTGCATGTGCGCCGTTTCCCGATTGTCATCGCGAGGACCTTGCGGAAGCAAGGGGACGTGGCGACCCATGTTTTCCTCTCCCTTGATGGGAGAGGATTAAGGTGAGGGTGGGTTTAATAATCATTTTGTTTCTACCTCACCCTCCCCTCTCCTGCTAGGAGAGGGTCTTTGGATTGCCGCGCCCTCATTCCGTTCGGGCTCGCAATGACAATAGTATGGGTATGTGGTTTATTTCGTTAAAACAATCCAAGCGAAACAGAGGGACACAAGTCCCTTATTGTAACTTTAAACCAGATTGTACGAGCTATTGTAACAAGATTAATAAAAAATATCAAGATAAAATTAAAAGGAGATAAGCAATGCCTACCCCCCGTAGTTGGTCCCATTGACGGAACGCTTTGTCCTGCCGCGCACCATGCGCAGTGGTGTCCCGACCAGTGTCGGGCCTGACTCTACCCAGTTTGCTCCCGCCGAACCCTCCTACGGATTAGCGGCAGCTACTGGCTGTTGCCTTGTGACGACTGAGAATCTTCGTAGGCTTTTTTCATGGCCTCGAACTCTTCTCTCGTCAGATCTACGTCTTCTGGCCCAAACGCTGCCAGGCTCAGGTTGGTAACCCCTTGACCGAAATTTCTGCCTCGCAGGGCATCCATAACGTCAGGGAAACCCGAAGCATCCCCGTTGCGCCTGAATTTTATGACGGCGAACCTGGCGCGCGCGAAGAGGTTTCTTGTCCTCTCCCTTTGCCTCATGTTTTGCAGTCTTCTGCTCGCGTCACTCATACTGCAAGATCCCTTATTAGGGATTATGGCTCCCTTTTGCCATTTGTTAACGAGACTACACGACAGGTGTACTCTCGCCTTACCTGAACTTTATTGATAATACAGTGCAGATAAGGGTGGTCCAAAAACACATGCATGTGTAGCTGAACCAAACCCCTCCTGCCGTTTTTCGCCGGAAGGCGATTAACGGCTCACAATATAACACCTTCCCCATGTTCAAATTTTAATAATTTAAAACCCAAACAAAGGGAAAGTGCCTATTTTAAAAGGACAAAGTATAATACCATAAAATAATAAATATGTCAAATATTTTGAGGAAACATTGAAAAATGCCTGGCTTTAGGGTGTTGTGAGGAAATTTCTCCTTTTCTACCCTTCGACAGGATCAGGGTGTAAAGGAGGTGGCGACCCATGTTCTCCTCTCCCTCAATGGGAGAGGATTAAGGTGAGGGTGAATTCCTCCTTTACTAAAGGAGGTGGTGAGTTTACGAGACCCGTCTGACGGGTCGAGCCGAAGGATTTATTAAAGCTAGAAATCCCTCGCTCTACGGGCACTCCCTTTAAAAAAGGGAGAATTGCGTTAAGAGGTTTTGTTGTTAAGAACCATCAATCGCAGTTCAGTCATATCTTCAATTGAATACTTCAAGCCTTCACGCCCAAGGCCAGAATCTTTTACCCCGCCATATGGCATATGGTCTATCCTGTAACCCGGCACATCGTTAATAACTACTCCCCCGACTTCCAACTCCTGAAAGGCATAATTGATATGTTCAAAACTATTAGTAAAAACTCCGGCTTGTAGCCCAAAGGCTGAATTATTAATATTTTTGATTCCTTCAGTGAAACTATTAACTGGGTATAAATTTACCACGGGCGCAAAGGCTTCCTCGCTACAAATCGCTAGTGACGGCTTTGGTCGGTCTAATACAGTTGGTTCAAAAAATTTACCGTTAGCTTTACCGCCGGTTAAAACTTTACTGCCAGACTTGATAGCTTCATTGACCCATTTTTCGGTGCGTTTAACCGCGCCCGCTTCAATCATCGGGCCAACTTGAGTTTGAGGGTCAATCGGATTACCCAATTTTATTTTTTTAACTAACTTAATATATTCTGATACAAATTTATCGTAAACATTTTTATGCACAAATAACCGCTGGGTTGAAATGCAAATTTGACCTGAAAAACTAAATGCGCCAACCACTAAACGCTTAGCTGCCCATTTTATATCTGCTGATTCATCAACTAGGGCACCAGCATTTCCACCTAGCTCTAAAACTACTTTTTTCTTGCCCGAACGTTCCTTCATTTTCCAACCAACCGCCGGACTGCCAGTAAAGCTTAAAAGTTTAAACCGATCATCGGTCACTAAAGCATCTCCAACCTTGCGGTCCATCGCCATAATACTAATGGCTCCCTTGGGTAGATTTGTATCATCAATTAATTCAGCAAACATCATCATGGTGAGCGGCGTGCGAGACGGTACTTTTAAAACTAAAGTGCAGCCAGCGGCAATGGTGGGAGCGACTTTGTGAATAGCTAAATTCAATGGGTAGTTAAACGGTGAAATCCCGGCGACCGGCCCCACCGGAAATCTTTTGACAATCCCCCAACGGCCGTCTGAACTAGCTAATAAATCTAAATCCAACACTTCTCCAGCAATACGCTTAGCTTCTTCCTTGGCTAAAGTCAAAACGTTAATTGCCCGCATCGCTTCCACTTCAGCATCTTTGATGGGTTTGGCTGATTCCAAGCTAATCATGCGCGCAAAAGCTTTTTGTTTTTTAGTTAAGCCGGCAATCAACTGGTCAAAAATTGCCACCCGCTCATACACTCCCATTTTCCGGGTAATTTCAAAAGTTTTAACCGCCGCTTTAGTCGCCTGTTCTAATTGCTGCTTAGTCGCTGAAAAAGTCAGTCCGACTGGCCGGTCATTGTACGGATTTAGAACCTCAAGCCTTTGTCTTGATTTAACAAATTTACCGGCCACATAAATTGGAAATTCTTTTACAACCATAATTTTGTCATTGCGAGCGTAGCCACGTCAGACGTGGCGAAGCGTCGCAATCTCTACAATCGATAGCTTAAATCTTCCCACCGATTGTTTACATTATTAATAAGACTTTCTTTTCTTTTTCTACTAAACTTCTTTATTTGTTTTTCTCTGTTTAAAGCATCTACAACATTATCATACTCCTCGTAATAAACCAATTTGCTTACATTATACTTCTTAGAAAAACCTTCTATAATTTTTTCCTTGTGCTGCCAAACTCGACTGGCCAAATTACTAGTGACTCCAATATATAATACTGTATGGACTTTATTTGTTAGCAGATATATATAATATTTTTTCATAACGAGAGATCGCCACGTTGCTAGCGCTCCTCGCGATGACAATGTTAAAAAACCCTTTTATACAATTAAATTCATCTTACTACAGACTACAAAAAAAGGAAATAAGTTAAATTAAACAAACGTTACGCGAAAGCTTTTTAGTAAGTTTTAAATTTTCCAGGTAATTTACCGGGCAATCAATAATGGCCACTTTCTTTTGTTTAAACGCTCTGTCTAAAACATCAGCAATGGAATCGCCTTTTTTGATTTTGTAGCCAACGGCGCCAAAACTCTCGGCCAATTTAATAAAATCGGGGTTGTCAAAATCAATGGATGCGGCGTGCTTGTACTTTTTTTCCTGGTGCCATTGAATCAGGCCATACTTACTGTCGGTCCACACTAAAACTACTATCGGCGTTTTTAAACGAACAGCTGTTTCCAGCTCTTGCACGTTCATCATGAACCCCCCGTCACCGGCAACCGCCAGCACTTTTTTTTGCGGATTCAGCATCTTTGCCATAATCGCTCCCGGTAAAGCAAACCCCATGGCCGCAAAACCGTTAGCGATTAAACACGTGTTCGGTTTATTGGCTAGATAGTGCCTAGCAATCCAAACCTTATGAGCGCCGACATCAGAAATTAAAATGTCATCATCCCCGAGAAATTTTTGAATATCCGCCACAATTTTTTGAGGCTTTAAAGGGTAATAAGTGTCATCACTTTCGGCTGTCAATTCTTTCTTAATATACTCGGGGTAAGGCAAGTGGTATGAATAATTAGGAAATTTAAATTTTTTCAATTCGCCAATAATCTGGTTTAAACTATCGCCAATATGACCGGCAATTTCCGCATCCACCTCATAGGCTGTGTCAATTTCAGCATAGCGGCTATCAATATGAATTATTTTTTTAAGCCGGCCAATATTCCAAAAACTAGGCGCGTATTCAACTACGTCATATCCAATGGCAATAATCAAATCAGCCTGTTCAAACACGCAGCTGATTAAATCTCGGGCTTGCAAACCGAAAGTATATAAATGATGCTTGTAGTTTCTAGGTATCGCCCCCTTAGCCATAAAAGTATTGCCGGCTGGAATTTGGCTTAAGCGTAAAAAACTTCTTAACTCTTTAGCCGCCTTTTGGCGAATCACTCCGTTGCCGGCTAAAATCAGGGGGCGCTTGGCTTTTTTAATCAACTTAATCGCTTTATCAATTTCAACTTGGCTCGCGTTAGCGTGATATTGATCTACCGGCTTTAAAGGTGCAATATTTTTAACTGGCATGTCGGCTACGTCTTCTGGCAATTCAACATGCACGGCTCCTGGTTTTTCTGATTCCGCTATTTTAAAAGACTTTCTTATTGCTTCCGGAATCGTATCCGGCGTTTTGGCAGTAACCGTCCATTTAGTAATTGGGTCAAATAATTTATTTTGATCAATAAACTGATGGCTCTCTTTATGCGCTCGAGTTAACGAACCTTGGCCAGTAATGGCAATCAGGGGCGACCTATCCATGTGCGCGTTAGCCACCCCGGTAATTAAATTTGTGGCCCCGGGCCCAAGTGTAGACAGGCAGACGCCGGCTTTGCCGGTTAAACGGCCGTAAACGTCAGCCATGAAAGCGGCGCCTTGTTCGTGCCGGGTAACTATAAACTTTATTTTAGAATGATCAATTGCATCCACTAAAGCAATATTTTCTTCTCCCGGCACGCCAAAAACCCACCGGACACCTTCGGCCTCTAATGACTTAACAAAAAGTTCTGCTCCGTTCATACTTTAAAAAATAATAGCCCCGCGGCTGCGGGGCGGTATTAAGATTTAGCTTTAAAGTTAGCTGCCGCAGGCGTGGCCTTGGCTTTTAGCGCCGCCGCAATTCTCACACTTTTCCGCCATGTTCCCCCCGCAGGCGCACGTCCCGGATTGGTCAGACTCATTACCACAAGCTTCGCATTTATACCTACGCTATTTAGTATTACTAATTAGCAAAATAATTATATCCATCATGGCAGTGATGGTCAAGCTTAAGGGTTATATAAATCTGTCCCTGGATGAAAGGCATACCAGGCAAACCAAAACGACCGCACGCCGGTGATTTCCTCACCAGTTTCTGCATCGTAAACGGTGATAACGTCGCGGTCACTATCATAGTTTACCGTCAGTTCCTGGCCACCAAGATTATCTTCAAAACTGCCAGATGCATTCAGTGCCGCGTAGCGGTAGGCTTTAAATGCACCGTTAACTTCAACGCCGTATACCCAATCTTTGGGGTGAAGCTGATCATTTTGATTGTCGACTGGGAAATAAATAGCACCGCTTGCGTTGTAATTGCCATACGGATTGCGGTCGTAATCCCTAATATAGCCGGTATCGCGTGACAATACTTGGCTTTGCGGGTGGTCGCGTTTCCAATCAGCCCAAGTAACGTTATCGGCCGGAAGCAACTCAAGCTTGGCCCTGGTCATTTCGCCAACAATCGCCTTACCTTCAATTTGCGACCAGTACGAATCAGTTAGCCGATCGTACATGACTAAATCGGAATTATATAACTTCCCCGATACGCCAAATTCAACTCGTGTCCCGTTTACTACTGGATCAAAAACTATGCCGGTTCCGCAAAGCGGACAATATGTTATTAATACTCTTTGACCGTTAATTATATCATTCACAATTTCATGCCAAACTAAAATTTGAAACGGATAATATCGCTCAAGGCCGTCTCGCACAATGCCGATGCCAAGGCCGTTAGGGTCTAGATACTCATCAGCTTCCGCCACGCTCACAAATTCAGGATTGTCAATTGGCGGAATGCCATCTTTTTCAACCCCGCCGGAAATTATTTCGTCTAGCGGAACGCTGTGTTTAATACCATTAGTGATTAATATTTTTTCTTGCGGTGGCTCGCCTAAATTATTGGCGCTTGGGGATATGCTTCCATTATTAAAAAATAATTCTTGGTCAGTTATAAAATTACCATCTAAATCTTGAGAGGCGCTAGCGACAAAATATTTTTGCCATATCAACAAAGCAAAAGCAATCAAAACAATAGCGCCGAGCGGCAAAAGAATATTTTTATTCATACAATTTCAACTTAAAGGATTGAGCTGATTTGACTTTTTAACTGAGAGGTAGTTTGATGACCGATAAATTTATTTTGAGCGCTACCGTTGATGACAAAAAATGTATGCTGATAAGTCACCCCGAACTCTTTGGCTAGTGCTTGGTCTTCAGAATTTGTTTCAGGGTCATTATAATGAACAAAAAATCCTTGGACTCCCCAACTTAAGACATCAGCGTCGGTACCAAACAATTCATTAACAACCGGGTTTTGGCGGCGGCAAGTTGGACACCAACTGGCAGTAAAATATAATAATACTGGCTGCCCGGAAGTTAGCGCAGCTTGGTAATCAGCCTCATTGTATCGCTGATAATTAACCGATGTCACTGGAACAGTTTGATTATAATCCACCGCCGGATCGGGGGTAGTATTATTTGGTGAAACAATCGAATCAGTGACAACAGTTTCTTCTAAGGTATTATCGCCTGGCTCCTTTTCCAAAACCACGTCTTCATTTTCAGTTGTAGCATTTTTATCAACCATCAATTGTGAAGAGCTATCGCCCGCCCCATCAGGATTAGAATTTACCATATCACTATTATCTTGTCGGTGAGATTGGTCACTAGCCATATTAGTGCCTGGATTATCTTGGTCATGAGAGGAAATAAATATAAAATAAGCTCCTCCAAGCACAGCAATTAACACAGCCAAACTGATTCCATACTTCATACTATCAATTTACTAATTAGCCAAAGGTAAAGGCGAAGGCCTCTGCACCGGATGATTGAAAAATAAGTTCTAATGTGTGCTCCTCATACTCATCACCAGTGTTAATAAAATTATACAGTTGTGACGGCTGTATAGTGGTAATGCTTTTACCGTTTTGGATCACAACGTCGTCTCCTAACTCACTTTGATTTAATGGCCGGCCATCAATTAGAACTTCTGCCACTACCGGCGCATCAGCTTGCATCACAATGTTAACCTTGCTGGCGCGATAATGGATTACAATTTTACCGCTCTCACTTTCAAGTTTGGAACTTTCATCGCCAATCTTCCAATCCCCTTCCAAGAAGAAACTGTGTAATTGCACATCTAAGGGTGGGCTGAATTGAATTGGGTTGTTAAATAGAGGAAGATTTTTTGCCGCTACTCGAGTTGGTATCGACCCTCCCGAAGGTGTCGGGACTATACTTTCCCAATTGGAAAAATTTGGCGGGCTTAATCTTGAATATCCAAAATATAACTCCGGCGTTATGTTTTTGTCCTTAACTGACTCTCCTTGAACATCTGATAAGCCAAGACCGGATTCAATCAGACCGGCATCTTTTAATAGCTGCTGAATCACTTTTTCTGATTCATCATATTGGCCTTCGCCAAAATGCTGCCACACAATATTGCCTTTGTGATCAATAAAGTATTTAGCCGGCCAAAATTGATTCCGGTACGCCCGCCAAGTCTTAAAATCATTATCTTGAGCCACCGGATATTCAATGTTATGTTCGGCAATCGCATTTAATACATTGTCAGCACTTTTTTCAAATTGAAATTCCGGTGAGTGCACACCAATAATAACTAAACCTTGGTCGCGATATTTACGATCCCATTCTGTGATGTAAGGCAAGGTGCGGATGCAGTTAATGCAAGAATAAGTCCAAAAATCAATTAACACAACCTTGCCACGCAAATCAGTTAACGAAATAGATTCACCGTTAGGCGTATTAAGCCACCTTTCAATGCCTTGAAAATCAGGCGCCTTAATTGGATTTGGGTTAAAAATTGATCGATCCACAATATCGTTTGAGTTAGTTGATAAAATTGATTGATTAAAGGTATATGCGTCGCCAAACGGGTCTGATTTAATGACATAACCAACAATCGCCACCACCCCGACAATTACGACCGCTAAGATAATTTTTGAGCTTTTGGCCATGCCTATTTTTTTAATGAACCCTCGTTAAAATCCAGGGGGGCATTATCAAATACTTCCGGCATCATCATGCCTTCTTCGTCCATGGATATTGAATCTATTATTTGTGATTCAATGGCGGTGGTGTCTGGCAAAATATCAAAGAGTTTAGTTTCTAATTTACGGTCCAGGCCAAAAAACATCAAAAACGCGGTGATAATTAGTAATGCGCCGGCAAATTGACGGACCAATTCGGCTTTGGTGGCAAACCATCTGACTTTATTGGCAATCCATTGGCCACCGTAACCAATGATAAGCAAAGGCACTGCTGCTCCGACCGCATAAGCAGCTAATAATATTAAACCGATGGTTAACTCTTGTTGAACCGAAGCGACAGTTAAAATAATCCCAAGCACTGGCCCGGCACACGGCACCCAAACTAAAGCCATAGAAGCGCCCAAAGTAAAGCCGCCCCAAAGACCTTTGCGTTGTATGACTGGTTTAGGCGTGTTAGAACTTGGCATAACTTTCATTTTCAGCGTCGTAAACTTAGCTTTAAACCAGCTATATATTTTGGTATAGGTTTTATCAAAAACTAAGGCAAGCCCAAAGACAAAAATCAACCCAATCGCGATGCTACGCAAACCCTCGCGCGATAAACCAAGAAAACTGGTAGACGCGATAAAGATGATGCCGAAAATTGAAAAAGTGGTAATAAGCCCCAATACGATGAAGAGCGGCCGCCAGCGATTTTGATTAAGCGAAGAACCAAGCATGATGGGCAGAAGCGACAAAATGCACGGTGCGATAATGGTTAGAAAACCAGCCAAGATAGAAAGTAAGATTAAATTAAGTGTGACCATAGTTTTATAGGTTCCTCCCGTGCGAAGGGAGGGTAAAAGGGGTTGTATGAAATTTAGTTTTTATAAAACCCCCTCGCGCTCCCCCTTGACCGGGGGAAATTATTAATTATTTGGCAATCGACTGTAAATCATCACGAATTTGTTTTTCCGTCCGTGTGCCGATTGTTTTATTAACCACTTCGCCGGATGAATTAATATAGATATAAGTATGCTGGCTTGTCACACCATAGCGCAGGGCTAGTTCCTTTTCCGCATCAGAAGTTTCATTGTCTAAAATATTTACAAAGAATCCCTCAATGCCAGATGATTGGACTTCCGCGTCAGCGCCAAATAATTGATTTAAATCACGATTTTGCAGTTTGCAAGTCGGGCACCAATTAGCGTGAAAGTTAATAAAAATTGGCTTGCCAGAGGCTAAAGCTGCTTCAAAAGCGTCCGGCGTATATTCATTATAATGCTCGGAAGCAACCGGGCTGGATGAATTAAAAGCATCAGAATTTGAGTTATGTTGTGTGTCCAAGTTTTGACCGCCGAAAGTACATGCCGATAGTACAAATCCGGAAAATATTAAAACCGTTAATTTAGATCGTGATTTCATATGTATACTCTATCATATATTAAATTTTTACCTTAAGTCAAGTTAACTTTACATCAAACTTTTGAAAAACCCTTCGACTGCGATTACGCTTCGCTCAGCGGATAAACACGGAAGTTACACCTCGCTTATTGCCTGAGCGCGTCGAAGGCTTTTCAAAATTTACAACTTCAACAGCTGCTTTAATTTAGCTTCGTCAAAGCCAACCACAATTTCACCGTCAATATCAATCACGGGAACTGCCATCTGTCCAGACTTATCAATCATTTCTTGGGCCTTGGCCTGGTCGGAAGAAACGTCGTGCTCAGTGTAATCAATGTTGTTGGCCTTGAAAAAGTCTTTGGACATCTTGCAAAATGTGCAGGTTGGAGTTGAGTAAATAGTTACGTTTGCCATAAGCTTGTTTAATTATTTCTTAGTTAAGTTTAATTATTTTAACATCTCTTGCCAGTAAGATACATCACAAAACCTGCTACAGAACATCAGGCAGTGTTTGCCTGTCAATTTTTATCATATTTTTCTCAATTTTGATAAAACCTTTTTCCTTAAGTTCCTGAACGGTCTTAGTAATCGTTTCGCGGCTGGCGTTAATAGATTGTGCCAGTTGCTGGTGAGTAACTTTATTCTCCAACCAATAGTAATCATCATCATACGTGCCTATCTTTTTAGCTTGGCGAATAATTTCATTAAGCAAGCGGACACTGACTTTGTTCATGCCAAAATCGCGGATGCGATCTTCAGCTTCCTGCAACTGACTGCCAAGCTGTTTGATAAGCCGAAGCGCAACTTGTGGGTAGGCGTGTAAAATTTTTAAAAAATCATTTTTACTCGCCACGCAAACATAGGTGTTTCCAACACTTTCAGCAAAGTTTGCGATGCGCGATGGATCATCATCGTCCAAAATATCGCCAAAAACGTCGCCCGGGGCGAGGCGGTTGACAACGACTTTTTTGTCGTTAGCGTAGCGGTAAATTTGGACTTCGCCCCTTTTTAAAATATACACTTTTTCTTTTGACTCTTGTGGCACAAAAATTAACTGCTTGGGATCATAGCTTTGATCCAGTGTAATCTCATGCAATTTTTCAGTAAAGTCATCCGGCATTGAGTCGAACAGATGGACTTGTTTTAAATACCAAATTTTATTCATATGATAATAATATCACACATTTATTACATACACAGTGAGGTTGGTTACAATCTTTTAATCGTATTAATAATTCCTCTCCCTTATGTCCTGCCTGTCTGTCCTTTGGCGGGAACTTGTCGAAGGGTGACGGGTGAGGGTGGGTGATGGTGGATTAATCGATTATATTTTCTACCTCACCCTTCCCCTCTCCTGGGACGTCAGACGTCCCCTGCTAGGAGAGGGTTTATTATTTCCTCTCCCTTTGACGGGAGAGGATGAAACCCGCCTGACGGGTTGAAGGTGAGGGTGGATTTCATAATCATTTTGTTTCTACCTCACTCCCGCCCGAATAGCTGAAGTCATTTAGTCGGCGTGCTCCCCTCTCCAGGCAAGATAGGGTTTTATTTCCAATCAAGCTTAGACAAAGCTGCAAACTTTTCTTCGGCTCTGCCCCAGTTGAGATTTTCAAAATAAGCGTCTAAATAATCGCCTTTGTTTGGCCCTTGGTCAAGATAAAAAGCATGCTCCCACATGTCAATTGCCACAATTGGCACACAGTTCCACCAAGCACCTTGGTCGTGGTAATCAACCGAGGCATTGTGCAAGGTTTTATGGTCTAAATCGTAGACAAGCAGTGCCCAGCCACGGGTACTCATGGCAATGGCTTTTGCCTCTGCCTCCCAATTGGCGTATGACCCAAAATCAGATTCAATTTGTTTTAACAAATCTCCTTTGGGTTGCGAACCGTCACCACCCAAATTATCCCAATAAATTTCGTGCAGTACCATGCCGGAAACATTATGCGATTCGGCCTGTTTTACTGCCCGGATACTTTCGTACTCGCCGGATTCACGTATTTTTCTTAATTTTTCGGAAATGGCATTACGCGCTTTAACGTAAGCGGCATAATGCACATCGTGGTGAATGGTTATTTGTTTTTCTGAAATTCCTTTCAAGGAGCCGGCTTTAAAGCCTAAGTCTTTAACTGAATAATCTGACATAAAATATTGGTTAATGGTTAATGGTTAATAGATATTTAGTATATCACGCTAGCGGCGTGAGTCAAAGTGACAGGTACCCCAAAATTTGTAAACTCAGTCTATGAGGTATAATGGATACAGAAAG
>Ga0066639_10001730_pt1 | contig 19414 bp, 28 predicted proteins | sample CryGeyCG2114_010_2_FD_59504 | JGI IMG/M metagenome (GOLD analysis project Ga0066639, IMG submission 59504) | Groundwater microbial communities from aquifer - Crystal Geyser CG10_big_fil_rev_8/21/14_0.10 | ecosystem: Environmental > Aquatic > Deep subsurface > Groundwater | place: USA: Utah...
GAGCGGAAATAAAGATATGAGCGCTAGTAAAGTTAGACATAAATTCGTACAGATATTAGATTTTAGTAAACCCAAACTATCAAAACGATATGTTGCTAAAGTACTAAAAGCAGCGCCATTCGATGGTGTTGCTTTCGATGCCCACACCGGAAATATAACCTGCACCGAGCACGAAGTCAAGGTGGGTGTGTACAAAATTCACATAATTCTTCCGTTCTCACTGCACCGGCAATCTTATAAACACCTGCGTGATTATAAAAAAATAAACATAGACATCTCTATGATAGGTGTTTCTGATTTAGAGGAAGAAGAAAATAAAAAGATAAATCTACTTAGAGATAAGCTATTTGTATCTCAAAAGTGGGCATGGAAAAATAGTAGAGGTGGTTGGATTAGTATAAAAGATTTGATAGACGCAATACTTTACTGTAGTCGTTTAAGTCGGCTTAAAGCATTCTTATGAAAATAAAATGTAAGTTTTGATTTTATTCAGGAGCTTTTCTTTTGTTTTGAATTTATAGAGAGGTAAAAGCGGTAAATCCATAATCAATGGAGTTTTAGTATTTTCAAATACTCTTAACTTAGTATCATTGGTAGAATATTCGGTTAATAAGTCACATATTTTATTACCATCTTTTATAGATATTATCTCTCTCATAAGAGAGATAGCTTTTACATACCCTTTACTATCAAACTGCAACGGATTAGAAATTATAACAGTGGAACAATTGGAGCATTTGCTTATAAGATATAGGTCCCTCATACCGAGATACGTTATGAATTTTTCTATATCTGATACTTTGAACCTATTATTACTAACCGATATTTGAAGATCTAGAGAAAAAGAGTATTTTACTTTTAATCTGATATTTATAACGCCTTTATCTAAAGATACTGGCATGCTGGTAGTGATTGGAACGTTAGCAAATTCTTTGCCCGAATCAGTATAAACAACTTTAATCGCAGTCTTTTTGCCACAAGAAAAGCATGGTCCATTATAAAGCAGAAAATCTTTTACTGTGAATTTCTTCATTAATATCCTTATCTAAGGGACTTATTATTTTTCAAAAATGACACAATAAAATCTTGAATATCACCATTCATAACAGATTCTGTATTTCTATTTTCGTGATCTGTTCTATGATCTTTAACTAATTGATAAGGATTAAAATAATACGTTCTAATTTGACTACCAAAAGCGATATCTTGTTGCGCAGCTAGTTGTTTTTCTTTTTCAGACATTTTCTTTTTCATTTCTATTTCATACAACTTAGCTTTAAGCATTTTCATAGCTGTTTTCTTATTAGAGAGTTGATCTCGCTCTGTTCTAACTAGAATATTTATTCCCGTTGGAATATGTTTTAGTCTTATTGCGCTTGCGACTTTATTCACATTCTGACCACCAGGTCCACCAGCAGTCTGTGCAGTAATCTCTATATCTTTATCTTCAATCTTTATATCTATAGTGTCTTCAATATCTGGCAATACAGATACCGCAGCAAATGATGTATGTCTAGCATCCCCAGAATTAAATGGTGAATTTCTTATCAGTCTATGAACGCCACATTCTCCTTTTAAGAAACCATAAGCATATGGTCCATCAATTCTAAAGGATATGGAGTCTGTACAAATAGAGCTGTGTTCCTCAGAAGGTTTATTGTCTAAACACTCCATATTGAATTTATTATTATCTGCCCAACGCAGGTACATGCGAGACATCATAGTGACCCAATTAGCGGCTTCTAGACCCCCTGCGCCAGCATTAATGGTTAGTATAGCGGCATTGTTAGCTAACGGATCTGTCATTATTTGTTGAAACTCAAACTCTGATAATCTCTTATGCAAATCTAATATCTCGGAAGTTTGTGAATCCACCTCTTCCGGTAGCTCTCTAGCCAACTCATCATAAAAAGAAGTTTTCTCAGAAAACTCAGAAAACTTATTTATTAAATCAGATATCTTTTGTCTTTCTTTCATAAGCTGCGCAGCTTTTTTATGTTCATTCCATATATTAGGATCTGATATTTGTTCATTTATCTCAGACAATCTAATAGATAAAGATTTATAATCAAACATATCTCTGATTGATTTCATCTTTTCGACGCAATCATTTATTAATTGTTGTGGTGTTTCCATGGTGTTCATCCAATGAATTTAAGGTTATACTTTCTTAGTTTTTTAATGCAGAATGATTAGTGAATATTGTGCCCACGCTAATAGGCGCATAATAATTTAAGTCATGTGAACATAAATGGAAACATCTTACTACTAATGCCTTTTATATACGTATAATTATGAAAACAAAACATATAGCTTAATTTTATTTATTATAGTTTCTTGTTCTAACATATTATGTAGATGTATCATTGGTAATGTTGTTATCAGCGTTTTGTTACCCAAAATATAAGTGGCACGTTGTTCTGGATTTGTTATTAAACAAAACTTTTTACCATTAATTACAACTACTATTACCTCAATAGCAATTTTAACAGGATAAATGATAGATGACTTAGTTCCTACAATTAGCGGTGAACTCTGATATGCGAAATCATATTGAGTCATAACACAATCGTCATGTACACATCTGCGTAGTAACGATAAGTGATTTTCATCCATTACCCTTCTGATGTTATCGATTGGCGCACCAGAGACAATATTACTATTAGTATCTATTTCAAAAATCTTATTTCTACTTACACCATATTCATTTTTGTTAACTAGTAAATTAAAATGTAGTATATCGCCATTTTGGATTGATTCGTATGTATGGCTTCCGCTACTATTATTAAACGTTATTCTTCCGATATTGGCGATGCTAGTTATTCTATTAGCCTTAAAATTAGACATTGTAGAATATGACTTAGAAATTAACCCGACATCTCCTGTAGGAAATAAGCCAATCGCTAATGGTTCTTTACAGAAAGGGCATTTATCTACCAAACTAGAAAATTCTTTTATAGATTTATACAGCACTCAAACCTTCCAAATTTTATTTTGGATAATATCACTTATAGTAGCTTTGCTAACATCATATCTTTTTGCTAGTTCCTTTTGAGTTATGCTATTAGATTTATATTCTTCTCTAATTTCATCAACTATTTCCCAAGTTAATTTCGCCATTGGATGATTTTCACCTGATTGCAAACCAACGTGTGCTAATGACATTTTTATTCTAGAGGACTCTGATGGGATTTTTCCACTATTTGCTATTCTTATTTTATCTTTCCATTCGGCTGATAATGGTCTATTTTTATATAGATTAGACATATGAATTTTTCTTTCTTCTGAACAAGGAGGCATAATCTTTCCAAGGTTTCCTTCAGAAATCTTTTTCTTGGTTTCTTCAGATCTTGGAATACCAGTTAAAGGATTAAGTTCTTTCGGAAGACCTAAATTCCAGGGAGTATCCCCACCTGGTGCTACATTATAACCAAACTTATTATCTCTGCTTCTATACTGCTCAATCAATATCTTTTCAGTTTCGTTAGCATTTTCTGTTGTTAAGCAAATTGCTATTATAATAAATTCGAAATTTTCAACACCATATTTTGCTATGGCTCTATGAATATATTGAATTGGTTTTTCTCTTTTTGCATATGTTTTATGTTGTGTCCACCTTTTTTCTGGTCTAACAGTTTGCCCAATATACACTTTGCTATTCAATAAATCATTTATGATATACAGATAAATCATCTTAACCTCCACATATCATATGCCAAAATATTCACATTAAGACATTAAAATCCAGCTATCAAATCTGTCTAATAAATTTTCTCTATTCTTTAGATCTAGTTTTGGTCTTGTTTTTAACATAGGTAATTCTTTCTCTAGTATATTAGGCTTATAATCTTTCATCTTTGCCTGCTCTTCATTAACAGTATAATGCCATAGCATAGTATGATTAACTTCATAATTCATGTTAATTAGATATACGCGCTCTACATTATTCTTAATTTTGGTTACAGCAAAAGATTCTGTAGAATTGACTAATTTATCAGTTCCCTCTTCTGTTGATATCACAGATATCTTTTGGTTTTTGTCTTTTAAAAAGTAAAATACTGGAGTATCTCGATAATAGCACCCATAATATATTCTGATTTCGTAATCTTTATTAGATCCAAATGAATTTTCTATTTCCTTAAACCCTTTGCTATTGCACATATAAAAGAAATACATTTTAGAATCAAATACTTTCTCTTCAAGGGCGGTGGAGCTAAATGTGGTATTTAAGATTAATTTCTTTTTATCATCATATTTATAAGATATAGTTAAATAATCTCCCTCAAACAATGGATTTTTACATTGTGATTGTGTGAACTTATAAGTTCTATCACCTATTTTTTCCGCGCGGAAGCACATAGAGTCAAATAACTGTAAATACAGCGTTAAGCGTTCTCCACACAACGGACAATACGAATTAAAATCCACAAACTTATCAAATTTCATTTATATTCCCTTTATTACTAGCCGAAAGTTACAATAGTTAATATGCGAGTTTTAAGTCTATCTTTATCGAAAGAACTAAAATTAATCGGGTCTATTGTTATAGGATCTGAATCGGGGTTAGCAGTAGATATTATTCTAGTCATTCCATAAATATTATCTGTTTGCACCCAATATTTATCTATATTACATGCTTCATAGTATGATAAGAACGGTCTAATTCTAGTATAATCTGCATAGTTATAATAGTGACCATTCCATCGTTTACTGGCACGTTCACACACAAGAGAGTTTGAACAATAATAATAGTTCATTTTGCATTTTTTATTGTCACAGCGCAATTGTATATGTGGTTTGAGACCTTCAAATACGGGAACTACATCAGTATAATGTATGTTGTCTTCTGTTTGATGAATGTCAAATTTCAATTCATTAGTATGAATATCTATAGTTCCAGTAGCATTAATGTTTTGGGATGCCGATGTGTATTTAATATCAAATACAAACATTCCGTTTTTAATTTTAGCATTAATGTGTGGCATATCAAAAAAATTAGATAGAACAGGAACTAATTGTGATTTGCAAAAAGCGCAGTTCTGTTTTGAATGAATAAACTCGTTTATGCTTAGAAATTCCTGTTTCAATATAATTCCACTAATACAGTCACGAAAATAGCAATAAGCTTTTTACTCTTTTTAATACGTCTTTCGGTCTTTTCATACTATTAGAAACTAATGGCAATATGAGGGTTTTACCGTGTATTCCCTGAGCTATATGAGTATATTCAGTTTTTTCTAATGTATACACATTTTTAATCTCATATACATGCTCACCCTCATCAATTGTAACAAATTCTGAATTAAGTATTGCTTTTGTTACTTTCCAGTAATCTAAATTGACAAATAATTGCAATGTATAATCATACATATGGCAGTTAGTACACGAAATATTATGACCTACAGCGAGCACACCATCATATATAGAATATTTAATGTGTGGTGGACCTACAAAATTCAATGGACTCATACCAAACGTCATGCATTTTCGTGTATTAGCTGTTTCAGTAATTGAAAAATCTGTTATCGTACCAGTGTTTTGGTCGAATATAATTAAATCATTATCCGGCAAATTAAGCTTAATAAAATCTCTGTGTTCATTTTCCCAATCGAATTGATTGGATAGAGATTCTTGTATTGGCGTATTACAAATGCGACAAGATCCACTATAAGCGGACTTAATGTTTTCGAATGTTTTTATCACAAACTTACTCGTAGAATTCTTTGAATACTTCTTTAGTTAGTCCAGCATCTATTAATACAGGGATACCATCTTTAGTTCCCCAAGATGAAATTCTTGCCATATCGCCCGGCATTAACTTAAACTTTTTACCAACTTCAATCAACTCTTTATATATGTGAGAGTTCGACACTTCATCAAAATTATCTGGCTCTGTCCTCTTAGAAGAGGAAGAAACAGATTTCAAACCGTATTTAATAGCATCCCCAAACTCTTCAAAATCAATGCCAGTCATTTTTTCAAACTGCTTCACAGTTATCTTCTTCAGAAAAGTAGTCTCTATCCAAGCATAATTAGAAGCCTTTCCAAGTATCTTATTTAAATACTTCGACTTCATTTTTGGATTTGATTCTGCTTTATTTTGAGCGATGCCTCGGTCGTTCTTGGCTAATTTAAGGATGGTTTCTTCGGGAGTCAAGTAGACAATGCGGCTGGAACCGGAAGATAAATGTTTTAGATTTTTTTCGGCGTACTTCCTACGCGCCGTGTAAGTCTTTAATTTTTGAAGATTCTTCAAAACTACTTTTAAATCCTTAGAATCTTCTGGAAGTTCTTCTTTTTCTAAAGATGCTAGCGACTCAAATTCGCCTGCTAATTTAAGGATTTCATTAGGGTTCATGATAATAAATACGATCTTAGTAATAATTCTAAAGATATATAATACAGTATGATGACAAAAGAAGAATATTTGAAGTTAATACAGGAAGCATATTCACAAGATGATGAATATTTAGATGATTATATTGAAGTTAAGGCTTGGATTCCGTCTGAAATGGATCCTGCATTAAAAAAGAAGATAGATAAAAAAGTAATGGGTGGTAATATAGATGCGACTAATCTAAAGAAAACTGCTATTAAAAAAATCATCTATACACACCAGCAAATAACAGTAGGCAAATTTATGATTATAGCGGCGCATAATACTAGTATAGACACATTTAAATTGACCGTATATGAAAGAGTATATAAAACAGCCTCTGGATTACCATGTAATATGCAAAATAAAGTCAATATTAACAAAGACAATAGATTTAATGGAAGAAGTTGGGCTAAAGAATTCAATAGTACTTGGGGAGCTAAAAGCATTTCTCCAACAGATTACGTTGATATAGTTAAATGGCTTCAAGCTATTACAAAACTTACATGTTTTTTATGAAAATAAGATAAGTTTATCTATTCTAGATATCATCTCATCTTTAGATACAAATTTTAACAAACTAAGTTCTAACATATCTGGTTCTGAAGCATGTTCAAAATTATACATACGCCTATTAACATCTGTATTCATTATTCCAAGTAAACTTTTATTGGTTACATAATCATTTAATAGTTCAAATTCTTTATATCCATCTTGCCATGGTTTAAGCATATAAAATCTTTCCTTATTTACAGTTAACTCTCCTATATTCAAAGCTTGCAAATTTAGTTTAAAATAATTCGACTCATAATGATAGTTGGTGCAATTACGGCAAAATTTGTAAAATTTATACGCGCCTAGGTTAGTATTAAAGGACAGGAATTTTTTCAAAATAGATGATGAAATAATTTCAATTTTTTCGCCGCGCGCAGTAAAGAATTCTATGAAAAACGAGTTATTTTTAGGGTTGAACGAGAAGCCTACCTTATACGACTTGTCATTCTTGTTTAAAGAATCCATTGGAAAGGTGATTAATATATTATTCTCCTCATACTTAATATTCTGTCGTTTCTTGGAATGAAAAACAAGTTGCAGTTTTTCATTACATAACGGACACACGTCTCTATACTGTAAAAAATCATCTAAATTCATGCAATACCAAATTTCCTCATTACACATAAGTTAATCACTGTGGACACAACATCAACCCCAGCTAATTTCTTTTCGTTTCCAGCGGTTGCCTATAATACTTACTCCCCCTATAAGATCCCCCATGCGTTTGTCGAGAGTTTGGTCGCTAAAGCAAAAAAAATGGCGGCAAGTATGAGAATTTGCCGCCATACATCAAACTATTATTTATTAAGCATTCAATAAAGACTGAGGAATTGGACCGGGATTTCTCATATATCCACCAGATAAACTTTTAAGATAGTTAGCCAGTGATAAAAATTCCTTATTTGTATCTTCTTGTAACATATTATTTGTGCTTGCTAAATAAAGATTAGTATATTCTGGATTAACTTCAGCCGTAAATTGTTTCCATATATCATCTGAGCCCTTATTTTGTGTATTTTTAAACCCACCAGTTTCTTTATATAGTCTATTGTATATTGTTTGTATTTTCTGTCTTAAAGTCATTAAAGAACTATAAGCAACTCTATCGGTCATTTGCTGTGTTTTTGCCATATCTTGAGTTGGATTTGTTTTTGTATAATGGGCTTGATATTGTTGCCAAGCAGTTTGTGTTCTTTTTCCTAAGATACCATCAACGTCTTTATTTTTACCACTGCCCCAAGGTATGCCGCCTAGTGCTGCATTTAGTTTTTTTGCAAACTCAGGGTCTCTTGCTACATAATTAGTAATATTTTTTTGAAATGATAAGATTTGTTCTTTAGTTTTCAATGAATCAGCAGCGCTATATTGTACTGGTCTAACTACAGATGGTTTAGACGCAGGGGTAGCCGCAGGAGCAACAGGTGCGGAAGGATTTGATGGGTCAGATGTAAATTCAGATCCTGGATAATTTGCGTCTTGAGCTAGTACTTTTTTAATTTCGCTTTTAGATTCGCAGTCAGCTAATTTCTCAAATACATCCGCTCTTCTAAGGATTTTATCTGCTTTTTTCATATATTGATACCCTTCACAAAAGTCACTTATATTTTATACTCCAATATGCCAATAAAAAAATATGACGACAACTGTTAATTATCGTCATATCATAAGCATAAGTGACAAATATATACTGCCGAACTTTCAGACCTGACAGGAGGACTTACTTAACTCCTCAATTATTGTGTTTTCATATATTCTTCTATTCCTGCAGGAACTTTTTGAGTACCGAATTGATTACGTACTGCTTGTGCCAAGAATCTACCTTTATCTGCTAAAGTACTTAATCTAGTACTTTCTTTAGGATTCGTAGTTACTATTTTTGCAGACATATCATCTAATTTATTTACTACTTTTTCCATCTTGGAAACATAAGATTGTGCTGTCGCGGAATCGGATGATTTCTTTGCTTCTTGTAATTTCGCATAATAGAAATTAAATAATGAATCAATCGATTGTGCTGAATTAGCTTTTGATGCAGGCGCTCCGACTAATTGATCGGTAGCTGTTGGGGTTCCTTCTGGAAGTGTCCATGACGCTCTAACTGTATTATATCTTTGTACTAATGAATTTCCTGTTGGGTTGCTTTTCATCCAAGGAACAATCTTAGTTAAACTATCTATAGCTGTTTTAACCTTATCCATATCAGGTTCGCCCTGTAAAAGTACTGATGCATACATTGCTTCCTGCGAACTCTGTAATTCTCGTGGCACCATTGCTAAGGCTTGTTTAGTAGCTCTTATTAATTGTTGAAAATTATCATTAAAATCATTAGCAGTAGTTTGAGCAATGGCTTTTAGAAAATCTCTTTTATCTCCATTTAGCGCTAGTCTCTCAAATAATGCGGCTTTTTTAAGAATCAATTCAGCTTTTTTCATCATTGCGTACCTTATATTAACAGACACCCCATAAACTATACTTCATTATGCTATAATAATGCCATTATTTTCGATTAATAAAATCGATATTATTGTATTCGTTATCAGGATTAGCGTCATGTACTCCACTAGTGTCAGAACTTTGTAATGCAAATATACCACCTAAAGGACTAGGGAATGGATATGCACTAGGTGCAGGTAAATTCACAACATACTCAGACCTGTTATATCTTAGTAGTTGATGTATTTCTAGTCTTTGTATTGGCAAAGTAAGTCCGGGCGGTCCAAAATTATTTTTTTCTATCGACGCCATCCCCTGCTTGACAAAAATTACTACATCCGCATACTCTCGATTTGTATAGTCGCGAAAATCCGCCCTAATTACTAAAATTCTATAACCCATTAAATGAATTATAGCCGGATAATTAGGGTCATACGCAACTCTAGCATCAAATTCAACATCAGTCATGGTTTCATGGATGTATAATTGTGATTCAATCGTGGCTTTGCCAACAGAATCTAAATCACCATAGACATTGCCATAGCCATCAGTGTTGCCATTCACGAAAATTATAGCTGGAGGGAACATAATTATATGAGATTTTATACCCTTGACTAGTAATTCTCCGTGATTAACTTGTTTATATTGAGGAAAAATGGAACCAATTTTTAAATTTGCAATTCGAGAAGATTTAAGGGATAGCGACGTCTCCTTCTTACCTACGCGCGCAACGCCACGTTCCGCAGGCTGGGATGTGCGTGCCGCCATGACAGATAAGCAGCCGCTAGTGATAGAGGCTGGAACAATGGTAAAAATTCCGCTAGGATTTCGTACCTTCTGTCCAGATGGGTGGTGGTTTGAGCTTAAGCCAAGGTCTTCTACTTTTGTAAAGAAACAGCTTCATTGCTTATATGGAACCATAGATGAAGATTATGAAGGCGAGCTAATACTAGCTGCACAACTAATACCAAATCTGACTTTTGATTCTTATCAAGGGGCTAATTTAGGATTGATCACTCTTCCTGGACCAAAATATACTTTGAAAATAGAGTTTGGCGAAGCATTGGGTCAAATAATTCCAGTTAAAAGACAAAATATGGTAGTAGAGCAAGTGTCAAATGAAGAATATGACGCATTATGTAAAAAACGTAATGCAGAAAGGGGAGCTGGCGGGTTCGGCTCCACAAGTGATAAACATGTCTAAGAAGAATATAAAAATAGAAGAAGTATTTGAGCCTATTGTTAATTCAGAAGGCGAAAAGTTAGTACAAGAACTATATAAGGCACATCCAGAGCTTATGTCTAGACCATTAGATATCGTTGGCGTTGGGTCTCGTATGTATAGAACGGGAGAGCCATGGATTCAAACATATACAGGAAGGAGATTTACTCCAACCAATCCTGTTGTGGAAGCTATAGTTATAGATGATATTGCTCATCCATTATCTATGCAATGTAGATTTAGCGGTCATGTTAAATCATTCTATTCAGTAGCTCAGCATTCTGTTTTAGTAAGTTATATCTGTGACAGAGATGATGCTTTATGGGGATTGCTTCATGATGGATCTGAAGCGTATTTAGTTGATATTCCAAGACCAATAAAACAGTCTGGCAAATTTGATAATTATCTAGAATTTGAAAAGATAATGCAAAAAGCTATTTGTAAACGATTTGGTATGTCAGAAGAGATGCCAAAATCAGTTAAATATGCTGATGATGCATTATTAATGACTGAGGCAAGAGATCTTATGAGCCCCTTACATGAAGGATGGACTATTGTTGGTGATCCACTTCCATTTACTATTACTCCATGGTCTCAACAAGAGGCGAAAAGTGCCTTTATTAAAAGATTCTTGGAATTATATAGCGAAAAAGAAAATTCCACAGAATAATAGATATAGAATATTCTATGGATACAGTTCAGAAATGTAAATCGTGTAAAAAGACTTCAGAAAAGAACCCTCAATTAAAGTGGGTTGGGAAAGATCTGTGTCTTGAATGCTATAATAAACCAAAACCAAAATTCTATTATGATGTAAAAGTGGAGGTTATGTTGCCAGCCACACTAACATATAGAGTTTTAGCAGAGGATGCGCAAAAAGCCGCAGATATGATCAAAAATATGCAACCAGTAACAGTAAAGCATAGGCTCATAGGCAGAAAAGAAGTTAAATTAACTGTTTATGAAGCTGGGTGTACTGTTATTAAATTCTTTAAGAATTTAATTGGGAGATAATATGTATGATTCATATCTAAAAAGAGTACAAATTGGAAAAAGAAAAGGTGTAATAACAACAATTACTATTCCTCCCAATGTACCAATTTGCGAATTCAAAGGTAATATAGTGCATTATGAAAATCTAAAGGATTTAGAAAACCCAAATGATGCACTTCAAGTAGGACCAGATATATATTTGGGTCCATCTGGCAATGTTACAGATTATATTAGACATAGCTGTAATCCAAACTGTATGGTAGATGTGGTTGGAAACCGATCTATATTGTATGCAATGCACCTAATTAGAGCTAATTCAGAAATTACTTTTGATTATTCATCCAGTTCCACAGAAGGACCAGATACATGGTCAATGAATTGTACGTGCGGGTCTTTTAACTGTAGAAAAGTAATTAGTGGATTTTATGAGCTGAATGAAAGTGTTCAAAAAGAATATAAGAAAAAAGGTATTGCAGCTTTGTTTATTAGAGAGCCTATATTCTCTAAAAGATTTTAATTAAGAGGAAGATAATGAGTTTATATTTTTATGTAGTAGATACTGAAACAACTGGATTAAAAGAAAAATACCATGAAGTAACTGAAATTGGTATTATTCGTTGTGTTGATCGTGTGCAGCTTCACAGAAATATCAGATGTGACTATCCAGAAAGAGCCAGTTTTGACGCGTTAAAGATTACAAAAAAGACAATGGCTGATTTGGAACGAGGATATGATAAGGCTGCCGTTGTGGCTGAATGTAATAAATTCTTTTCGGAAGATGGAGCAACCCCTGCCGCAAGAGTAATTATCGGTCATAACATTATTACATTTGATAAGAAATTCTTACATACCATGTGGGAAGAACAAGGATTAGAGTTTCCTGCCCACCTATGGTTAGATACCATTGCTTTGACAAGAGAGTATCTAAAACAACAGGGAATAAAAACTAGGAAGATCAATCTACACGCATCATGCGATTATGTCGGAGTTAAAAAGCTATCTGATGCCCACAATGCCAAAGTAGATACAAGAAACAATTATCTTCTATATAGAAACTTGGTGGAAGAAAAGAAAATAGACATTCTTCCATTTATTAAATCATTTCCGCATAATCTAACCGCTCCTAGCGACGATGATGGATTAGATCTATCTTTGCTTGATTAATGAAGAGTCCTAGCCTAGAATCTATTTATGCCACCCTTGAAAAAAGCTTAAGGCTAATAGAATCTTATACAGAAATTCCCAAATTAGCATTCTTATTTAGAGCATGTAGATTAAAACCGCATTCTTATTTCTTTGAAAAAAAGGATAATAAGATCATATTATATACATGGTGGTTTGATGAGTTCAGTAATTCTGTCAAACTAACTAAAAACAAGAAACTGAAGATTATTTATGGTGATTTAAGTTTAGATAGAGACAAAATAACCTGTACTGACTTATATTATGGGTTATCTATAAATAAGATATTAAAGATAAGCAAATTGGCTTTTATAAGCTATGGAACAGATGAGGACATGTATCAAGACTGCGCACTAATATCATTATTGGGAATAGATAATTATCTCAGAACATATTTATATGTTTATGGATATTGGCAACAAGTGTCTCCACTGTTTTTAGGTATAAAAAATCTAAAAATAATTGCAAAAAATTTGGATTTACAGGGGCATCGAGAGTTATTAAAGTCAGAAAATCGTCTACCTTGCGTGGGGGCTAGGGCGTGGTTAACATGTATTCCTGTCAGTAAAGAATTTTCAGATATGCTAGATAAGCAATGTGGTATTGTTTCATCTGTATTCAAACAAAGTTGAAGGAGTTTTCAAAAACATATGGCAAATCGTGATAGAGTAGAGTTTGAGGGTGATGTTATTGATTCAAATAAGGGAAAGTTTACGGTAAAAGTTAATGATACTTATACTGTTCTTTGCACTCTTAGTGGTAAGATAAGACAAAATTCGGTTAAAATCCTTTTAGGAGACCATGTAAAAATTGAAGTATCTGAATATGATACTACTCAAGGTAGGATTACATACCGAATGAAGTGATTAAACAGACAGAGTATCCAAAAAATTCCTAATCTTATCCATGATATTGGCTTTTTGGGCTGATTGTTCAGGAGTAGTTTTTGATGCTACAGGCATAGATTCTGGTTTTGGATCTTGTGTTGTAGTTGGTTTTGAATTATTTTGGTTAATGGGTTCGTACAAACTAACACCTTTGGGCGCATTAGAGTGTGGCTCAATTTTTGCTATATATGTTTTACCATTACTTGTAGTAAATTGAAGCTCTGTCCACATTGGTCTATTCAATATTGTTTTAGCTTTTGCTTGTGCCTCGCCAACAATCTCAGGATCTAATTGCGCGCTCCTATATCCTGGTGGCGGTCCAGCTTTCTTTTGGGAATATCTTTGCGTTCCTTTGCCTGGTGCGTGCGTCAACGATGAAGATAATTTAGGCGTATCTAACACATGATCTAAAGTTGTGGGGATAACTGTTCCATCTGCTCTAGTTATAGTGACATTTGGGTCAGCAAACCTACCATATGTACAATATTCAACTTGATCTGTTCCGTGTGGTGTTAATCCTGTACCACCTTGTATCGCTTTACCTGTTTGTTGTTTATTTGGGTCTGTCCATAAACCATATAGTGATGCTCTACCAGGAACATCTGGTTGTGTAATATATTTTGCAAAACCATCAATTGGTTTGTTTGGATCAATAGTGCCTGCGGCAATTTGTCGATCAACCATCTCGCTGTAAGCAATATTTGCTCTTGAATCCCCAAGCATAGATGCTGTAAAAGCTTCAGGAGTATAACGACGACCATCAATGGTTGCGCCAGTTCCACTAAAAGGTCTAGCTGCAACAGCATTAGAATTTCTATAGATTTGGTCTGCCATTTTGGTAGTAGGTATGCGCATTCCAAAATGGTCAGCAATTCTTTGTGCATTATATGGAGACAGAGATACACGAATTCCGTCAATCATAAAAAAGTCAGGCATTACCCTATAAGTAATCTTAGTATTATTTGGTCCAGGAACGGTAATTGGTACTAAATTTGGTTTTCCTTGTTGTATAGCATGTTGAAACACAAAATTTTCTCTTGCTTGACCTGGAGGCATCTTGGCGTATTGCTCTTTAAAACTTGATTTCGGAGCATCCTTTGTTTTATCTGGCGGAACAGGTGGAGCTGGAACAACCTTGCCTGATGCTGGGGCTGGAGTTTTATTTGCCTGTCCATATTTTTGTCTAGCAGCTACCATTTGTTTCACCCTTAATATCTAAGAAAAGTGAGAATATTCTCGTTACTTATTAATGCAGATAATGTAGCATCTTTGAAAACATCTTGTATTCTCATTGGTTTTCCATTTACCATCACATCATTTGCAATTAATCTAATTCCATGGCTGTAATCAGCATATGTATCTTCGTGACTCCAATAATTCAGACCTTGTATTGGCTTTCCATCCGATTTAATCCATCCGAAAATAACAACTCTTTTATTTGGATTATTAGGACTAATCTTATTGCTAAGCACGACATCTTTTTTATGTCCTGCAGTTAATTTTGTATTATCCAATCCCACCATCAATTTATTGATTCTATCATTATGTATTTTGATTCTATCAGTATTCATCATACTAGCGTCATATGGCGGTCCCCATGTTAATTTATTAGCATCAAGCTTATTTGCCGCATGTTGCCATATATCCATTACCATTTTGCTAGTTGGTAATGAACAATCATATTTGTCAGCTATTTTTTGTGCAGTTAATGGGTTCATTGGCATTCTAACATAATCAGAGTCTGAACCAATAGATAAATAATCTGATGTTGTCAAATAAGTAATTGTATTACCATTTAAAGATAAAGTAATTGGAGAAAAATTTCGCATAAAATCAGGAATATTACCGGCTAAGAATGCATTTAAGATATTCTTCTCTCTTACGTCTATTTTTATAGACATATTTAAATTGATAAATTCTGAGCCAGAGACTGCTCCAAATTCTCTAGAAGGTATTAATGTCATTTTGTCCTGCCGATTATAGAATTATTCACAAATATATGCAATTATAGGTGCAGATGGTTATTTTGCAAAAATATCTTTCATGTGTATATTGACACCAGGAATGTCTTTAAGTTGTTCGACATGACAATCAATACAACTAATTAAATTAGGTTGTGAACCATAAGCTTCTTGATCAATTTTATCAGACTTCAAATCTGGAAATACAATATCTAAATTACAAATAGAATTATCTACATTGGCATTGAATGTGATCTCTTGAATACAACCAATTGGCTCGTCATCTATTGTAACTAATACATTGGCAGGGGTAATGAATCCAGTTTCAGCAACACTTATAATTATTTTTATTTCTTTATTACTATTTGCCATAATTGTCTCCCTTGACATTTAATGTTAAATGATTACATATACAATATAACGAATTAAATTCGGATATATAGGAGTTGGTACGCTTAGGAGATTATATTAATGTATTCAATTCGAGAAGGTTTAACTTTCGATGATGTTCTGCTTGTTCCGCAACACTCTGATGTAGAAAGTCGCTCCGTAGACGTAGACTTAAGTATAAAAATTAAGAATGTTGAATTTGATCATCCAATAATTCCTGCAAACATGCAGAGTATTACTGGAGAAAACATGGCTGAAGCAGTAATAAATAGCCGAGGACTAGCTATTCTTCATCGTTTTATGCCAATAGAAGATCAGGTAAACATAGTTAATAATTTTAGAATAAAGAGTCGATCAGCATTAGTAACGTGTGATATTCTAGATCATTTATCAGTATCAGTTGGTGTCAAAGAGATATCCAAGGATTATGTTAAGCAATTTATAGATCTTGGAATAAGAGTATTTTGTATTGATATTGCTCATGGTGATTCTGTAAATGGAATTAGAATGACTGAATGGATTAGAAATATCTATCCAGAGGCAATCATAATATCAGGCAATGTTGCTACGGGCAAAGGTGCCACTAGATTGTGGGAAGCTGGTGCTGACATAGTTAAAGTTGGTGTCGGACCCGGAAGTCTATGTACCACTAGAATAGAAACTGGTAACGGCGTGCCTCAGCTTACTGCATTAATAGATGTTTCTGAGGCTCGTGATAAATATATAGAAGAAAAGAATTATCTTAAAGATGCCTATATTATAGCTGATGGTGGAATAAAGAATGCTGGAGATATTGTCAAAGCACTTTGTTTCTCAGATATGGTTATGGCTGGTAATATATTCGCTGGTTGTGTAGAAACTCCTGGGAATGTTTTATCGATACTTGGAAAGACTTACAAAGAATACAAAGGTAGTTCAACACACAAAACTAATCATGTTGAGGGTGTTGCCGCAATAGTCCCAACTAAGGGAACGTTCGACAGTATTCTAAATAAGTTATTGGAAGGGTTGCGCTCTGGTTGTTCATATCAAGGAGCACATAATCTGCAAGAATTAAGAGATAATCCAGAGTTTGTTAGAATAACAAACGCAGGGTTAATTGAGAGTCACCCTCATAATATCATGGGATAAGGAAATAAATATGAGTACTATAAGAGTTGTAATAGCATTAATCACATTGCTAATTTTAATTGGTTGTATTGTATTAGACGTATTAGCAGCATTGTCTGGTAATTGGTCAACAGTTGCAGTAATAACTATGATTTGTTGCGGCGTGTCTGTATTCGTATACAGTGATTATCTTAAGTTTTTTGTAGATAAGAATAAATAAGGCAAAATAATGTGTGAAATATATGAAGAGCAAAGATATTTAGACTTACTATCTGATATCATTTCTAAAGGAGAAAACAGAAATGATAGGACTGGCGTTGGAACTATTGGTATTTTTGGAACTCAATTAAGATTCTCTCTTGATGGAGGAAAAATACCAATGTTAACCACCAAGAAGATGTTTGTCAAGGGTGTCATTGAAGAATTGTTGTTTTTTCTTAGAGGAGATACTGATACCAAAAAGCTAGAGGCTAAAGGTGTTAATATTTGGAAAGGCAATACTACTAGAGAATTTTTAAATAAAAGAGGATTACAACATTTACCAGAAGGTGATATGGGTAAGGGATACGGATTTCAATGGCGAAAATTTGGAGAAGTTAAAAAATATAATGATGATGGAAATATGAGCATTACTGAAGGTGTAGATCAATTAGCAGAAGTAATTGATAAGCTCAAAAACAACCCAGATGACCGTCGTATTATAATGACGGCATGGAATCCGTCTCAATTAAAAGACATGGCATTACCGCCGTGTCATTTACTCTGCCAATTCTATGCACTTAATGGAGAATTATCTTGTCAATTTTATCAGCGTTCAGTAGATTCCTTTCTAGGATTACCTTTCAATATCTTGAGCTATGCAATCTTAACACATATAGTTGCGTTAACAACTGGCTTAAAACCCAAGGAAGTGATTTTTGTAGGTGGCGACACACATATATACAAGAATCATACAGAACAAGTTCTAGAACAAATATCAAGAACTCCTTATGGATTTCCAGCTATAGAAATCATAAAAGATCTAAAATCAGTTAAAGATATTGAGTCTCTGGAATTCAAAGATTTTGTAATCAAAGGATATCAAAGCCATCCGGCTATTAAGGCGGAAATGGCTGTATAATATGGCAAACATACCTGGATTATTTTATACATTACCTGGTGTTGGTTACGCAGCACCAAGTTTAAATGAGCCACAAGACTATGTGTTTATCTATAATGACACCACATTGACTATTAAAATAGATGGCGATGTCATAATAGATGGTAATGCTAGAGATGCTGCAAAAGCTCTTTTTAATCATGTATTAGGAATTCTAGAAGAATTTGGCGATGACAAAAGGTTTATGCGCAACAATAATCATAATTTTGATTTAAAATTCAATAAAATCATAATCTCTCTTGACAAACCAATATCATTAATATATCCATATCAAGAGGGAAGGATAGCTCCAGAAAATTTCTTACTTTTAAAAATGGAATTCGATAAGTTAATTAGGTTAATGGTGTTTATATGATAGGAATAATAGCAGCAACATCAATTAATGGTGTTATTGGTGTCAATAATCAGCTACCATTTCATTATCCAGATGATATGCGTCATTTTAGAAAAATGACAACAGATTCTGTGGTAATCATGGGTCGCAAAACTTTTGAAAGTATTGGTAAACCTCTGCCTAAACGAGAAAACATAGTTATCACGTCCCAGAATTTAGGAATTTCTGGCGTCAAGTGTCATGCCTCAGTGGCTCAGGCACTGCGTGCCGAAAGCACTAAATTGCGTGATCACGCGGTAAATACATGGTTCATTGGTGGCGCACGCATCTATCAAGAAGCGATGTTATATGCGGACGAAATTCATTTGACATTAACGCCAGATTATATTGATGAGGATAATTCGGTCAAATTTCCGTTTATAAATCCATTGATATTTGAGTTATGCGGATATTGTCAACTATCAGATCCTCCAACAGAAAATCTTGTTTGTGCAATATATAATCGCAAAAAGAAAAATAATCATTATGAAAAAATCATTAGCCAAGTTAAGATTTTACGAGATAAATAAACTGCCCGCGCTTAAAAAAGGTGTTGAGTGGAGAACACCAACAATATATCCAGACCTATATCTAGATAATTGTTGGACAATCAGATGTATCTTTGTAGAAGATCTGTCTGAAGACAATACAATAATGGCAGAAATACAGTGCTTAAAAGAGGCGGAACCATTCATACATGTAGTTGGTAAAAAGATACAACTGTTTGGCGCCAAACAATTTAAATGTGAATGCGAAATAATCAAAGATATTAT
>Ga0066639_10001731_pt1 | contig 19414 bp, 20 predicted proteins | sample CryGeyCG2114_010_2_FD_59504 | JGI IMG/M metagenome (GOLD analysis project Ga0066639, IMG submission 59504) | Groundwater microbial communities from aquifer - Crystal Geyser CG10_big_fil_rev_8/21/14_0.10 | ecosystem: Environmental > Aquatic > Deep subsurface > Groundwater | place: USA: Utah...
TCTTAAGACGCGAGATCTTCCAAAAAAATATTGGGTTTAGGTCTTCCTCATTGAGATTACATAGGTAACCCATTTATTTTTATGTCGTTTCACAAACGTTCTTTTCGTGGTCCTGGTGGATCAAATAAACAATTTATTAATCGCGGAAGATCATCTTTCCCTAAGCGTTCAGGTAATCGCATTCGCTATATGAGTGTCGATCCTCTGATGCTTATCAAAAAGGCTGAGCCTCAAATCAAGCGTGATTATGTCGCAAAACATACTTTCGCAGATTTTAAGCTCCATCCTATTATTGAAAAAAATATTTCACAAAAAGGATATACAGCGCCTTCTCCTATACAGGATCAGGTCATTGATATCATCCTTGAGGGACGAGATGTCATCGGACTTGCCTCAACAGGGACAGGAAAAACAGCAGCATTTTTACTGCCGATTATTCAGAAAATCGTCAATGATCCTTCCCAGAAGGCAATTATTGTGACTCCGACCCGTGAGCTGGCACTCCAGATCATGGATGAGGCGCGAGCATTTGCACAAGGCACACGGTGCTATAGTACGCTGGTGATCGGTGGTGTTCCTATCGGACGCCAGATAAGAGATCTTCGTCGAAATCCTCAGATTGTGGTCGGAACTCCCGGTCGCATCAAAGATTTGACCGAACGTCGTGCTCTATACCTTGATCAGTACAAAACAATTGTTCTTGATGAGGTTGATAGAATGCTTGATATGGGATTTATCAATGATATTTCTCATATTATTTCATTTTTGCCTCATCAGAGACACTCATTGTTCTTTTCAGCAACAATGTCTCCGAAAGCAAAACTGGTTGCAGAAAGATTCTTAAAAAATCCGACAACGGTACAGATCGCCACACAACAAGCATCAAAAAATGTTGATCAGGATATTGTCCGTATTGCAGGGAAAAATAAAGTGGATCTTTTACATGATTTACTCATCAAACCGGGTTTTGATAAAGTTCTGGTATTCGGTCGTACAAAACACGGCATGGAGCGCCTTTATAAGGAACTTCGCGATCGCGGTTTCGATGCTGCGACCATACATGGAAATAAATCCCAAAGTCAAAGGCAACGCGCACTGGATGCGTTCAAAAATAATCGCATTCGCATCCTACTTGCAACTGATGTTGCTTCACGCGGAATCGATATAGACGACGTATCTCACGTCATCAACTATGAATTGCCTGAGACCTACGAGGATTATATTCACCGTATCGGACGTACCGGACGTGCTGACAAAACAGGAGTGGCTCTCACTTTTGTTGACTAATACGCATTGATTTAGAACATCGAGCATCCGGTAAGCATTGCTTACCGGATAGTTTTTTCTTATAAGCTTCTTACAAACTATTTGTCATAATAAAAGTTCTTTATCAGTTCAGAACATGTTATGGTGACAAATATATTCGTGAATCTTCCCGTGAAGAATTTACAGGCAACAAGAGAATTTTTCACAACACTTGGCTTTACCTTTAACGAACAATTCAGCGACGAGACAGCGGCGGGGCTTGTAGTTGGGGAAGACCACTACATTATGCTTCTTGAGCATAAAAAATTTAACAGCTTTGTAAAAAAAGAGATTGCAGATACTTCAAAAGTAATAGAGTCCATTACCTCCCTTCAGGTGGAAAGTCGTGAAGAAGTGGATTCTTTGATGAAAAAAGTGCTTACTGCGGGCGGGACGGAACAGAGAGATCCGTATGATTATGGATTTATGTATGGTCGGGCATTTTACGACCTCGATGGTCATACCTGGGAAGTATTTTATATGGATATAAGCAAAATGCCGAAAAAGGAGGAATCTGTATGAAAAAAATAACTACACATCTCTGGTTGGACACAGAGGCAAAGAAGGCATCAGAATTCTATACTTCTTTATTTGATAACTCAAAAATTGAACATATTGACATGATTACGGACACTCCTTCCGGAGATTGTGACATTGTCACGTTTTCTCTTGCTGAACAACCGTTTATGGCCATAAGCGCCGGTCCGATTTTTAAATTTAATCCATCAATTTCGATATCAGTACAGTGTGAAACCGAAGAGGAAATAAATAAACTGCATGCATCACTCAAAGAAGGCGGGATGGATCTTATGCCGCTCGATACCTACGAATTCAGTAAAAAATTTGCTTGGGTACAAGATAGATATGGATTGTCATGGCAAATCAATGTGCCAAACAATTATAGTGATGTTAAACAGAAAATCTCCCCGTTTTTGATGTTTGTCGGGAGTGAGTGCGGTAATGCGGAAGAAGCTATGAAATTTTATACGGGTATATTTGAGAATTCTTCAATTGATCATGTCTATCGGAACGAAAAGGATGGTGAAAAAGGAATGGTTGATCATGCCGAATTCACATTGGGTGGGCAGGTCTTTATGATTTCAGACAGCGCCTATGATCACAAATTTGCATTTAATGAAGCAATTTCCTTTATTGTGAATTGCGAAGACCAGAAAGAAGTTGACTATTTCTGGAGTAAACTTTCAGCAGTTCCTGAATCTGAGCAGTGTGGGTGGTGTAAAGATCAGTACGGCGTGTCATGGCAGATTGTCCCAAAACAAATGGGTGAACTTATGAGTCGTGGAACACCGGAACAGGCAAAACGAGTGACGCAAGCGATGCTTCAGATGCATAAGATCGAGGTAGACAAACTACAGGAAGCATTTGACGGCAAGTAGTTTACCTTCACCATATTCTTCATGATAAAATGTGATGCATGGCCATTCGGTTGCAAAAAGTACTATAGTAATAATATGCAGCTTCCATTTTCACAAGAGTCTTTTTTCAAGGTTTTTACAACATACAATACATCTGTCTGGCCTTCTCAACTTGCAATTTATGTTGCCGCGATCGTAGTTTTTATCTTCCTGTTTCGCAAAGCAAAATACGGATCCGTTATTATCTCATCGATTTTAGCCGGATATTGGATCTGGATGGCAGTTATGTATCACTGGCTGTTTTTTTCTTTGATCAATCCCGCGGCTCGGATATTCGGAGCAATATTCCTTTTACAGAGTTTCATTTTTCTCTATGAAGGTGTATGGAAAAAGCAGCTGACTTTTTCTTATAAAAATAATATCAAATCACAAATAGGAATATTTTTTATGGTATTCGGTATTATCATTTATCCGCTCCTCGGATATTTTCTTGGCCATAGATATCCCGATTCGCCTACTTTTGGGCTTCCCTGTCCAACAACAATTTTTACTTTGGGAGTGTTGCTTCTTGCTCAAAGAATTCCCAAATATACTGTAATCATTCCATTCTTGTGGTCCGTTCTCGGCTTTACGGCAGCACTTTCTCTTGGAGTATATGAAGACATCTCACTTCTTATTGCCGGTGTTACCGGTATACTGGCAGTTTTTTTTAAACAAGCGGAGCAATGAAAGTATCTAATAAGAGGCTCATCATATCTGTCATTATTTCTATCCTTGCTACGATAACAAGTATTCTCGGGATTTTTGATCCCCGTGCATATCAGTATGAAACGGAGAATTGGGCTTTACAGGCTCGCGGACAGGATATCGGGAACTTGATTGCAGTCATTGTGTTACTGTTGTCATCTTACCTTTTGACAAAAAAATCTTTCGACGCATACTTCGTTTGGATAGGAACACTTATGTATTTCATGTATGCGTTCGTAATCTATGGCTTTTTTGTTCATTTTAATTATTTGTTTTTACCTTATATTGCTGTTTTCGGACTTACATTCTATATACTCTCTCATTCGTTACGAGAAGGAGAAAAGTATATTACGTTACATAAAATCAAAAACATATTCTTTGTTTATTTTGCGGCGATCATTCTCATTCTGACCGGGAGTTTGTTCGGGTTATTATGGTTGAGTGAAATTATTCCGGCGCTCATATCAGGACAAACTCCCCAAACACTCATTGAAACCGGCTTGTGGGTAAATCCTATACAAGTGATTGATCTTGCTATAGTCCTACCAGCCATGATAGGGACGGGATTACTGTTATTTAAAAAAAATGAGAGTGGGTATTTTTACGCGGCACCATGGCTTACTTTTTCGGTACTCATGGGAAGCAGTATTGTGGCAGCAATGGGTATGATGAATAAGGAAGGTTATGCTGATACGATTTTTCCTATGATAATGGTCGGAATTCTTGTGGCAGCAAGCTTTTTTTCTCTGTTTTTCTATCTTCGCAGTATATCGGTAAGATAATTCCATACAAACCTTTTACATTGAACTAGCTAAAATAAGCCTACTTTATTAGTTATATTTCAAGTATGTTAAATCTTAATTCTTTGATGGTGGGAACCATGCAGCCGAAAGTTATGGCTGAATGTTATGAAGAGGTATTTCAAAAAAAACCGGATATGACTGAAGATAATTGGTACGGCTGGCAGGTCGGAGATTGTTTCTTTGGTATCGGACATCATTCAAATATGGAAGGCAAAACAAAAGATCCCGGACGGATGATGTTTAATCTGGAAACAAAAGATGTAAAGGGAGAATTTGAAAGAGTATCAAAAATTAACGGTATTGAAGTTGTGAAAGAGCCGTATGAAATGGATAGTATGTGGATTGCAACATTTGCGGATCCCGACGGTAATTTCTTTCAGCTCATGAGCCCGTGGGAAGAATGAGCTGGTAGAATAAAAGGATGCAGATAAAATTCTTGGGAGCAGCAGGGACCGTCACGGGATCTTCGTACGTGTTGACTTCCGGATCAGGAAGCTCCATATTGATTGATCTTGGGATGTTTCAGGGAACTCCTGAAATTGAAAAACTAAACTATAATTCATACGAATACAACTGTTCAAAACTTGACGGAGCGGTGTTGACGCATGCCCACCTGGATCACTGCGGCAGACTACCAATTCTTATACCACGCGGATTTAAAGGCAAAATTTGGATGACGCCGCCGACACGCGACCTCACGGAATTATCACTTCTTGACAGTGCAAAGATCGCGGTACAGGATCATAAAAAAGCCTTGTACGACAAAGATCTGGCATATAAGACAATAGACAGATTTAAGACGATGGAATATCGGGCCCCCGAAAGAATTGGAGATTTTATTGTCACAATGCGCGATGCCGGGCATATTCTGGGTTCAGCCTCACTTGAGATTGAAGACCTGAGACCGAATTCCGAAATCCACAAAATTGTATTCAGCGGTGACCTCGGGAATTATCCGGAAGACATTGTGAAAACTACCGAGTTTATTGATGATGCTGATGCCGTCATAATGGAGTCAACATACGGAGACCGGATACATGCAGAGGAAGATGCGACTGAAATGCTTATGAAGGAGATAAATGCAGTAGAAGAATCAGGCGGAACGCTCCTTATACCGGCATTTGCATTGGAAAGAACCCAGGAGATTCTTCACATGATTATGCATCTAAAAAAGGAAGGAAAAGTCAAAACACGGACTCAGGTCTTTCTGGACAGTCCGATGGCAGACAAGGCAACTCAAATATACATGGATTATCCCGAAATGTTCAATGTTCATATTTCGGAAGATCTCGAGAATGGCGGGATTTTTGCGTTCGACGGTCTTGAAATCATAGTTAAGAGAAATCAAAGTAGGGGCTTATATTTTAAAGAGGAAGCGAAAGTCATTATCGCCGGCAGCGGAATGATGTCAGGAGGACGCATTGTAGGACACGCAGCTCATTATTTGACCCATGAAAAAAATCGGTTATTTATCGTCGGGTATCAAGGTGAAGGAACACTGGGACGAGAGCTTATGGAAGGAAAAAAAGAGGTCCTTATCGATGGAAAACCAGTGTCAGTTAAAGCTTCCGTAAATACAACTCACGCAATGAGTTCTCATTCTGATCAGCAACAACTCATCGATTGGCTTAAGCATATTAAAGGTGTGAAGAAACTGTTCCTTACTCACGGAGAAGATACCTCACGCATAGCTCTCTCGAAACGTGTGACTGAAGATTGTGGTCTAAGGGATATACAGCTTCCGCAACTTAATCAATCGATAGATTGTTAGCTTCAATGTCACAACTACCGTTACAGGCTCTTGACATCTTCAGCTTACTATCTATAATGAATGTGTAAAAATTCGCTTAAATCGAGAGAGATGGGGAGAGATTTGGCTCGTTGATCCATCCAGCAACCGATCCTAATGAAACGGTGCTCCACCCAACCCTGGAATAGGGAAGGATAAGATCTGCTTTTCGCAGGTAAATACAATCAACCTCTCTATTCAGGAGAGGTTTTTTTATGCCATTATTATTTTCAATTTCACTATGACAGAAGTCTATCACGGCAGTACGCCAGCCAACTGGTATGTCAATACAGGTTTGAAACGGGATGGAGTAAGGGTGTCGGAGTCAGTCACAGAAGGACATCCGGATAAGGTTATGGATTGTGTGGCAGATGCGATTCTTGATGATATATTAATGCAAGCCCACACTACAAGGCAGACACTGCAGGATGAAGGCAATCCTGACTGGATGCTTGTGAGACCGGATCAGGCACGGGTGGCAATTGAAGGCTTGGCAAAGGGAAGTCTTGATGGACAGTATCCCGGAGGGATACTGGTTTTGGCAGGTGAAGTGACTGCTCCTCATCTCGTTCAGCCGCGCTATGAAGAAGTTGCGCGACGGGTTATTCAAGAAATCGGATATGATGATCCGGATGCAGGGTTTAGTCATGCCCTTGATCATTTTTTTATGAATGTGACAACACAATCTGCGGATATCGCAGCAGGGGTGGGAGAAGCCACAGGGGCAGGCGATCAGGGTATATTGTTCGGGTATGCAACGGTTGAAGATCCAAGCCTGATGCCACTGCCGATACAGATTGCTCATAATCTCACGCAAGCTCTTACTGAAGCCAGAAAGAACGGGGCAATGCCTTGGCTGAAGCCTGACGGGAAAAGTCAGGTAGGAATCAAATATGAAAATGGCCAACCGGTAGAAGTGACTAATGTCACCCTGGCAGCGGCACATGGCAAAGATATATCTCTTTCAGATGTCAGGTGGCAGCTCTATCACGATATTATTGTGCCGGTGCTTGATCAGTATCATTTCGGTGTAAATATGAACGAAAAAGCGCTGCTTGAGGGATCAGGATCGGTAATCATCAATGGAGCCGGGAGGTGGGATTCGGCATGGGGGCCTCTTGCTGATGCTGGAGTCGTAGGCCGCAAACTAGATGTTGATACCTATGGAGGTGCAGTTCCTCATGGTGGAGGAGCCTTATCAGGTAAGGATCCGACGAAAGTCGACCGATCAGCCAAATACGGTGCCCGATTTGTCGCAAGTAATCTGGTCAGGGAGGGATTAGCTGATAGAGCACAGGTTTTTATGTCATACACAATCGGTCAGGAACGTCCTGATAATGTGACGATCGATACGTTCGGTACGGAGAAAAGGGCGACACATCAAATTCGGGAACGTGCTGTACAAATTCTTGATCTGACTGTACCGGGAATCATCGAACAGCTACAGCTGTTTGATCCTATCTATGCAAAAACCGCACATAACGGACATTTCGGACATGACTTCCGCTGGGAGCAGTCGGTTGACGGAAAATAAGAAAACAGGGTGTCTTATATGTTGTGATAGGGGCATGTTATAATTTCGCCAATGAATGAAAGAAATGAAGTGCTTTTACATTTGAAGGGACTGGGTGAATTTATTGATCATAGCATCAGGCTGGATATCGTTGGGACTGAGCATGAAGAGGTGGTCGAGAGGCAGCTTCGATCAGGTTCTGTGTTGGTTCCTTTTAATCACCGATCAATTATCGATCCGTTGGTTGTGATGCGGGAGTTGAGAAGAATCGGAGGCTCCTCAATCCAACGATTTGTACTGCCGGCAACAATGAAATTCTTTGATGGTCGCATGGGTCAGACTGCTTTCCAAGTAATGCATTATGTTGCTCAAAAATACGGCGTCGTGCTCTTGCCGATTATTCAGCACTACGATACCGCCTATTCTGATGAAGAAAAATTCAGTAATCATCGGGGTGTGATTGAAACAATTCTTGAGGCTTTGCAGGGGGAAGGAAATGTTGTCGCTCTTTCTCCTGAAGGGACACGAAGCCCGACAGCACAACTTTTGCCGGCACAAAAAGGGATAGATTTATTTATGAAACGCATACCGCAAAGTATGGTATTTCCGGTCGCACTTGAGGGTACGGAAAAAATAGTCGGACCGGAATACAAATCTGTCAATCCTTTTCATCGTGCTACTGTGACATATGTAGATCCAATGTTGTCGGGTGAAATCGGTGAGTACAGTCGTAATCTACGTATAAATTCTCGAGATGCAGTGATGCTACAAATCGCAGCAAACCTTCCGCCACAAGATAGAGGATACTATGGATCACAACACTTCCCGTGGTTTTATGACCTTCTTGAGATGCAGGAAACTGGATAATTATTTATATTCTTTTTTGATCTGGAAAAGAATATAAAAGCTGATGATAGCTCCGATAACCGCACCGACCAGATTGAATTGCAGAACATTTGCAACAACTGAAACAAGAGATGCCAGATACATATATCTCCAACCCTGTTTTGTTTGTGCAAAAAGGCCGGGAAGTGCCATTGCCTCCAATATGACAACCGGAATCATCAAAATGATTCCAAGCCACATACCTGTCACGGCTCTCATGGCATTCATACCGCCAAACGGTGCCATCATGGATGCAAACCCACCGATTCCGACTACCGCGAGAAGACCGGGAATGGTAAAGAGTAATCCGAGGATTACCAAATACGGTGCAAACTTCACAATAAGTTCTTTGATGTTATCCGGCATCTGCGGTGCTTTTTTGCCGAAATACTCATCTAATGTGTCCTCAAGTTGGGACAGGGTTTGGGAAAAGGATGATTTTGCCATACTTATAGAATAGAGCGTAACAATGACCTTGTCAATAAGTAGATGTAACTTTTTGAACAGGAAGCTTGTAGCAAGGATGGAATAATACTATTTCTTACAATGAAAGGTGTATGATAGGAATATCAATATGATGTCATTTGATTACATTATCTGCGGATCCGGGATATCAGGATCCTACCTGGCGTATTCTCTCAGCACCACTTTATTAAGCAAATCGAGAAGCATATTGATTCTTGATAGTAGATCACTTACAGAAAGAGAAGAAAGTAAGAAAAATTTAAGCTTTTGGTCAAAAGATACGTTTCCTTTTAGCAAATATGCGGAAAAGACTTGGAGCAAGATTTCTCTTTATAATGACACAAATAGCCTTACAACATCTCTTGATACGTATCGCTATTACTCGATTACGGAGGGAATATTACAAAAAAGCATGTGGGGGATTGTGAATAGCAATCACAAGATCTGTTTTAAAAAAGAACATATCGTTGAAATATGTAATGAAAGTGATCTTGGTTGTGTAAAAACAAACAGTGAGACGTATTATGCACCATACATTTTCGACAGTGTGTCGCTACCAACTACTAAAGAGAAACAAAGCAGTATGCGGGGGAAAAGCTGGAGGATCAGCTTTGACAAGCCAGCCTTTGATGAGGAAAGTGTAACATTTATGGATTTTCGAACGCTAACTACGAAAGAACTTATGTTTTTTTATATTTTGCCGATTAGCAGGACACGGGGTGTCATAGAGGTAGCACATTTTGCACATCCCAATGGTCAGCGGCAAAACTATGAATTATTGCTTCGTCGCTATCTTTCTATTGTCTTTCCTGAAAAAGAATATACTCTCTATGAGAATAAGGGGGCAAAAAATGATTATGCTCTTTTTATTCCTAAAATAAGAAAAAAAAAGTCTATTATCCGTATAGGTCGTGCCGCCGGGCTCATAAAACCAACATCGGGATTTGGTGTTATAAAGATATTTCAAGATACCCGTAAACTCGTACATGCTCTTAATAATGATTTACCGATACCGGAGATATATAGCGGAATACCGTACTGGCTGTCTGATCTCTGTATGTCGTATATGACAGCACATAAAGGAGTTAATTCCTCTTTTTTTATGGAATTATTCAGAAATTATTCTGCCGATACTGTCTTATCATTTCTAAATGAAGAAGCCTCTGCGGGGGATCTATCAAAACTTATCAGAGTACCCGTTTCTCTTATATTTTCGAAGATGTATCCTTAACGCCAGTCAATAGGTTTTTTACCGTGCTTTTCAAGATACGTATTGCACTGAGAAAAGTGATGATTACCGTGAAATAAGTGAGCAGAATACGGAGAGGGGTGTCCGGAGGTCAGGACAAGGTTCTTTTCCCGATCAATGGTTGCCCCTTTTTCCTGAGCATACTTTCCCCAAAGCATATATACAATATGTTCCTTTTCTTCATTTAGTTTTGCAATTACTGAGTCCGTAAACTCTTCCCATCCGTGACCTTTGTGAGAAGCGGGCGAACCGGCACGCACGGTTAAAACAGCATTTAACATAAGGACGCCTTGCTTTGCCCAGCGGCCCAAATCACCTGAATACTCAGGTGTGACTCCCAAATCAGATTGGATCTCTTTAAAAATATTCTTAAGAGACGGAGGAATAGTGACGGACTTATCAACTGCAAAACTGAGGCCGTTTGCCTGACCGAGGCCGTGATACGGATCCTGACCGACAATGACGACTTTTACTTTATCAAACGGGCAAAGATCGAACGCTCTAAATACATTTTTAGGAGGTGGGTATACTTTATTTGAAAGATATTCCTCTCGTACAAAGGAAGAAAGTTTTTGAAAATAATCCTGTACAAACTCTTCAGCCAGAGCTTTTTTCCATGAAGGTTCGATTCGTACATCTGCCATGACATGTATTGTATCAGGTTAGAGATTTTCTTGAAAGAAGGTGACAGTGTCACGCATAGCGTCGTTAAAGCTTGCACCTGAGATATTATGTCCGCCGGAAGTATGTTCTACGAGCTCGATTGAGGCTTTGGTGTCATTTGCATGCTTGACCAGATTACGGCTGTACTCGATACTGACAACATCATCATTTACTGCATGATGAATCTGAATTGCTCCCTTCAAATCATTCAAATAATTAGTAGCAGCGACCTGTTTCCAGAATTCATTATCAGGTGAGAATTCTCCGACCTGTTCAAAAATTCGTCTTCTGGTTTGTCTGGTCGGTGAGCCTGATGGGGGTGGGACATAGCTACTGTCGCTAATGCCATACTCTTGCATATCGGCATAGGAATATACGGCCCCTGCCCAAATGACGCCTGCCGGGATATCAGGTCTTGCTGCCATGCTTCTCAAGACGACATTTCCGGCCATACTATGTCCCCAGAGACCGATTCTCTTAGGATCGACAAAGTCACTATTGCGAAGCGCAGCATAGGCATGGAGAGTATCAACAATATAATCAGATGAGTAATATGCTCCGCCGGGTGTTCCTTCCGATTCTCCGTGTCCGCGCAAATCAATTTTAAAAACGACAAAACCGTTACTTGCTAAATAATCAATGTAATCCTCATATTTTTTTGTAGTTTGATACTGAAAAGGAGGAATATATCCATGAATAAAAACTATAGCAGGCCATCCTTTATCAGGCATTTTATCATTAGGTATTGTCAAAAGAGCATTGATTTTTAGTCCATCTGAAGAGTACGAAGTCAAATATGAATTGTATGATCCGCTGTTGCTCAACAGGGTTTGAACTGCAAGATTGCTTTCATACGATCGATCGCGGAGGTACGGAATAGTCATTTCTACAAAGGGAGAAGGTGATGGTGCAATGATGATATCTTTCACAGAAGTGAGAGAATTTTCTTGAGATTTTTTATGAAAAAAGATGTAACCAGCAATAACTAGGATAATGATGATGATGCTTGTTGTAAAACGTTTCATAGAAATAATATGCAGTTATAGGTCTCGACCCCATTCATCCATCGCATTAAATATTTTATTGAGTTTTTCTCCCTTTTCTGTAAGATAATACTCAACGTGTAGAGGGACTTCCGCATATACCTTTTTGCAAATTATTTTTTTCTGCTCGAGCATGCGAAGGCGGTCTGTAAGTGTTTTGGAACTGATGCCAATCATTGAACGTTGTAACTCACCGAACCTTTTCTTACCGATCATTAACTGATAGAGAATAGTGGTAGTCCATTTACCGGAGATGATCCGTATCGTTTTTTCTACGTTACAATCTGCCATATCGGATTATTGTATCATACTTTACTTTTTGAAACTACTTTACAAAATAAAGTGAGTATGCCACAATGATTGCTGTCAGGATGATTACATTACAATTTTTATACATTCATCTATGGAACCACAAGAACAATCAACAAAAGGGAATAACAAGATTCTTATTATCAGTGCTATTATCGTCGCTGTTGTTGTCGGTATCGGAATTTTTATGTCAAGCAATAATCAGAATCCGCAAGCGGAAAATACGACAGCCGATGCTGTGGACCAAACTGTAGATTCAACAACACCTGAGATGACGGGTTCGGAATCAGGAGAACAAACTGCAGCAGGCACGTCTGAAGAAGCAGTTCAGACCATTGAAGTAGAAGCAGGAAGTTTTTATTACAAACCCAATGAGATTCGAGTAAAGAAAGGAGACAAAGTGCGAATCGTAATGAACAGCGTCAGTATGATGCATGACTTCAATATTGATGAACTGGGAGTCAAGCTGCCGATTGTTCAAAATGGGGATACCGGGACTGTAGAATTCGTCGCGGATCAAACAGGCACATTCGAGTATTATTGTTCAGTCGGACAGCATCGTGCGCAAGGCCAAGTAGGGACATTTATTGTTGAGTAAGAGGAAGTGACTTGAGACGTTCTTTGGCAGTCCCGAGATTACGGTTGTAGTATACTGCCTTTTCGTATTCTTGTTCTGCTAAATCAATCCGATTTAGTTTCATGTAGCTATCACCCCGAATAATATACAGTTCAGAATAGGCTCTGTTTTGATTATTCAGGATATTATCTGTGATCGAAAAGACATTATCATAGCCACCTAATTCATAGTATGCTTGTATTGGCTCAATTTGGTACCAAAGTGTACGGAATGGGAGTTTGTCTTGTACAATCTCATACTGAGCAACAGATTGCTGGTAATTTCCGAGATTGTATTCTGCAACTGAAAGATTAAAGCGGGCGGTTATGTCATCAGGGCTTTGAGCAAGTATCTGTTCGGATTTGTCCTTCGCATTCTCCCAAGCAACCCTTTCATTCACTTTCTCACCAAGCACTTGTTCGACAGTATCCTTCTTTTCAGCCGGGACAAGAACAAGATATTCATACCCGAATTTACTCCAGAGCTCATTAAACTCATCATAGGAATATTGTCTATTTGGCCCTTGGTAGGAGTCATCCTGTATGATTTCCCTCGAAAATTTATCGTATCCGGTCACAACCCGATAATGGCCGATATCTTCATCTGCTTTGAGCCACGTACGCGTGATGACAGGCAGATCAAGAGCAATCAAACGCGTCAGAAGTTCAATATCTCCATCTGCTCTGTGATAGGGAATGAGATCGTACTCCTTTGCCTTTTTGCCAATCTCGTCAAGCGTGACTGATTTATCATCATTGTCGCCTGTGGGATTCTGATACGGTCTCAAGGCTTCTCCGAGTTCGTCTTGAGAAATAAAGATATCATAATGAGAAAGAGCCATAGAAAGTGATGCCGGTCCGCAGTTATTAAATGTCTGATATACATGATAGTCGTTTGCTAAATCCATTCTGATCGGAATCTCAGTCGGCGTCACTGACGGAGTGATTTTCTGATTCTGTTTTGTGTTGCCCGTATTTTTCCACGTATGAGTATTCATCCGGAGTGAAATAAAAGAAATGCTTCCGATAAGCAATACGATAATTGTGATCAGTGTCTTCCGCATGCCGTATTTTAGCAAAAACAGACAAACGTTTGATACAATGGCATGTATGAAAAAAGTACTTCCTGTTTTAGGCGTATTATTGTTGATTGCATTCGGGATTTTTGTGACTCAAGTGCAAAGCACGAAAAATGATCCGGCATTGCAGGACGTTCCGAAACCGTCCTACTGGTTTATGCTTCACCGGAAATCAAATATTGAATATCTTTATCTCGGTAAACCGGGCAAACCTGAAGAAAGTGAGCTGATTAGAAAATTCAGTGTGAAAACCGGCATTCCGGGAGAGCGTCCGACACCGCTTCCTGAGCTGGTCGGACGCGAATACTGGGTTCTGACTGATAAGATACCAACGAGTAGTTATGAAACCGCTCCGTATTTTCTCATTCTCGATGTTCCTGTCCCGTCAGTTGCACCGTTCGGACCAGCACCATATTTGGAATGCGGCGGTAAACAATGTAACTGGCAGGTTCCCGGATATTTCGGACTTCATGGCGTGGCCGGCATTCCTGAAAGGCTTTCTGAGGAAGATCCAGGAAGCTCAGGTTGCATACGGCATAGCGATGACGACATCACATATTTATATGAGCTTCTGAATCCGAAGGCCGGGGAAATCCGGTATTATGTGAAGGATATGTGATATGTTCTTTGATTGCCTCAGGGTTAATGTAAAGCATTGCCTGTCCGAATAAGGAAAATATCATAAGAATATACCACAGAAGAATTACGGTATCGTCATATTTACCAAAGGTATCATTCTTCAGTTCTTCATCAGCTATGTCCGGGTTACTGTCAAACAATATATCAAAAAGTCCGTCAATAACTTCTTTCTCAATTTCCGGATCCTTAAGTACTTCAAAGACAGTTTCGATCAGATCTGTCATTTGCTCAAAAAGTGATTCATTCCATACAAAAACTGTTACTTCTGACTGAGAAGGTTGTGACGGTACTTCCTCATGCATAGAATCCATTCCTGCTTCATTCCGTTCACTTTCATGCATCGGAACGGCAAGAACAAGGACAGTGGTTGTTTCATATTGCTGTTCTTCGATCCCGTTAAAAATCTGATCTATCTCTTCCTGTTCCGCTTCAAGTATCAGAGGAAAGGGTTCGGGAAATATAATTTCCGGAGCGTTTATTGTCTCATCCGGGTGTTCAAATACCCTTTCGGAAATTTCTTCAGCTTGTTTTATTGATGCGTCCAGGTACGCAACATTAGATTTATCTTCCGATCTGTAGGCTGTTTCTTCGACAAATCCAACTATCTCAAACTTTATCAATTGTTCTACATCAATAGTATCAAGCGGAACAAGAGGAAGATCAAAAATCGGCAGGACTTCAGTCTGTTTTTCTTCTTCTTGGGCGGAATCGACACCTTCATCATCGGTATCAGCATACAGATCCTCATATGAGAATAGAGTTATTGTATGTTCGATGTGTAAAACGGGTTGTAGCTCTTTGATATCTTCTGTCCGAGATAAAGAACGCTCTTCAATCAGAACCATTTCTTCGGATTCATACTGCATTGCGGAAACAGAATCTTGTTCTTCCGGTATGAATTCCGAATGAAATTCATCAGAATGCGAGCGCGTATCTTCTTGAATTGTGACCTCGAGTGCAAGAGATTGATCAGCGACAAAGACAGTCTCACTCTCCGAAAGTTCGGTGAGTACCGCTTCCGTGACGGCTACGGGTTCATTATCATTTGGTAACCATTCCTGTCGTTCAGTCTGAAGGAATCCTTCTGAAAGAAATGTCTGTTTCTCTTCACCTGTAGCTGATTTCGGTTCTGGGGCAGGGAACGGTATGGCTCCCGTTACCTGATGTTCAGCATCGTTTACAGGAGGCGCGGTCATAATGTTTTCAGGATGCGGAATTGGAATTGTCCTCATCGGAGGAAGGGGCGCGTCTAGAGAGATGGAATCGGCACCAATCAAAATTTCGACAGGAGATGTTTGTGGCCTCGTTTCCTGTACAATCGGAGGAGTTGCTTGTTCCGTCGCATCGGGTATATCATGCAGGTCAGGTATGACAAATCCTGATTCCATATAGGCAGACGGTACTTCTTTCTCGAATGGTGTTGAAGGGTACATTACGTTTTTAGCTTGATCCGGTAAAGGTCTCTCAACAGGAGTTTCCTGGACACTCATTATGACAGGCTCTGAAGGCAGCTGAGTTCGGGTGGTTGCTTCGAAAATAGGAGCCGATTCGGATGATACGGGTTGATGAGAAATAACAACAGATAGCGGTTTGTCTCCATTTTCTGCGTGAGTTGGTGTGGGTTCCGGTCGTGGTTTGATAGTGTATACAGCAGGAGGGGCATTGTTGAGTTGGAGAGAGTCAGGGAGATCCGTATCCGTTGCAACAGCTTGAGCATATTCCTGAACAGTATTGTTCTGTGAAATAGTGTTTTCTTTCGGCATTATTGATATTTGCATTGGCTGAGTGCGATGTTTGACCTGAGATAGCGGTCTTTTTGGCTCCGATATCTGTTTTTGAGCTATGTTTTCTTCAGGTACCGTTGGCTTATATGAAGGTTTTTGTACTTCTTTCGGTTCAGTTTGTTGCGTTTGTGTCGCATCTGTCTTTGGAGTTTTTGGTGTCTCTGTTGGTATCTGTTCAGTTTTATTTTTCGGATAAGCTTCTTGTTGTGTAGGTTTCTCAACCATATCGATCGTGCTAGTAGTAGAGGGTGCTTCTGTTTGAGGAAGCGATTGTATTTTTTCTTCGTGCTGGGGAACGTTATTGATCTCTGTTGAGACAGCCCGGTTTGGAGCAGTTGTTGTTACATTCGGTTTTTCAACGGACAATCTCGGCTGCACCTTTGATTCAAATTGAGCTACAATTGTTTTGAGGTCCGGCCTTTCTGATTCGGCTGGTTTAGTAACTATAACAGTCGCTTGTTCGACTGTATTTGGTTTCGGAGGCTTTACAGCAGTTTTTTCTGTTACAACCTGCACCGGATCAGGTTCGGTTAATTCAGTCGGTTTTGGAAGTTTTTTTTTTACTGAGCGATCTGATTGTGGTGACTCAATGACTGATGTAGCTTGAGTTTTTAATGCTGCCATTTTCTCCCTGATTAAATGTTCGGCATCAGGACCTTTTAAAAGATCCGGGCTTGATTTGGTCAGTTCCTGGACGGCTTTCAAGCGTCTCATCATGGGATTATCTCCGCCGTTTTTCTGAGCTTCGCTAAAAAAGCCACAGGCAGCAGTAGCAGCGCATATCGTACAGTCATGGTCGGAAGGTATGCCTTCCTGATTGGGAAGGCCGGGGATATCCTGAGGTTTCATAAAGGGTGGGGCTCCATCAAGCGGGACACCCAAAGTTCTCCCGAGAATATGAGCAGCGTTTGTGATGTCAACACTTTCACGTGTTTGAAGCTGTTCTTCCCTCATTGTTTCAAATGTTGAAGGATCCATTTAGACACAAAAAAACGACCCGTAAAGAAGGTCGTGAATAAACTGGTAGAAATTATGATGAGGCCGGGAGTGGAACCTCAGATGTGATACTCCCTTTAGTTGAAAAACATTATTTTGACAATCTGAATTAACAAGTATTCCTATTATAAAGAAGAGGGGAGAGGTCTGCAATAGATGATCCTACTTTAATTTTAGAGATTCCGAAAATCCTGTCACATTAGTAAGAAACTGCGTGCGGTCAACAGGAAGACCTTTTTGTTCAATAAGATCGAGTAGATTTTCAAGATACCAGTTTTCATTTCCTTCCTGATGATATATTTGCTCTATTTCATTAAAACCCTGACGGCGAATAGGGACGGTCATAAGCGGTCTCATCAAAACCCCGCCAAAAAACATAAAATGAGTATTGGGAAGGTGATAATATGACCTGAGTCTTTCTGCATGTGAAAGAGTATTGGCTGCTACAAAACCGGCAATTTCTCCAGTCAGACATAAATGTGTTTTTGAGCCGAGCAGTTTGTCTCCTTGTTTTTCTTTCTGCACAGTGTCTGTTGTCCAAAAGTGATGAGGGTCGTCAGCAGCTACTACCTGAATTCTTTTTGGATGTAGTGTTTCACCGTTTGTGTAATGAAAATATTCAAGCCATCTCCACTCAGTATCCTGACAGGTAGGTGCAACGTCAATATGTCCGGGAAAGTGGGGATGTAATTCAGTAAGTGACATAGGATTGAAAAGGAAAGAATGAGGGAAGGCGCAAAGCGATGGAGGGGGCACGGATGTGCCCCCTCCACAAACTACGATCAGAAAGTGCATGCAGTGGTCAGATCTAGGTGATTACCACTGCTGGACGCCCGGAGGAAACTCCGGTTCGCCACTGGTGGCAGCCACAGGCTCTTCAGCCTCATTCTTGCCTTCGGCATCAACGCCGGCCATGACGGGTTCGGTCTCCTCGCGGCGATCGTGTTCAGCCCAGGCGGCCTCTTCGTCCTTCATGCGCTCATACTCGACGAGCGTATCAAAGGCGAGCTGCACGGGGCAGCCGTCTTCACCGTCGCAACTGCTGCAGACGCGTTCGCCGGCCTTGTAGGCAGCAACCAAGCTGGGAGCTGCTAAGCAGACACCCACGCCGAGTTCCGGTGCCATATAGGCTTCGCGGTTTTCGTCCCAGCTGGCCAGAACGGCAAAAGCAAGTTCAGCGCGCTTGTTGGAGAAGTCGCGCGCCTGATAGGCGGCGATCACTTCCTCAGGCGTCAAGATCGGGCTTTCGTCCTCATCCTCGTCGTCGTCCTGCTGGCTGTTCATGCGTTCGCGCATCGAGCGCAAAGCCTCGGCCAAGCCGCTGGGCATGCCGTCATAGGGCGAGTTCTCGCTGTCTTCGTCGCGTGCTCGCGCTGCCATTGCCATCGCGATGATATCGCTGATGTCAAGGTCGTCCATAGGCGACCGTTCGCCAAAGGGCGAGCGGCTGCGGCTGAACGGCGATTCGTACGGCGAGCGATCAAACGGCGAGCGGCGCTGCGATGCCATGAGGGCAGGCAGAACCTGTGAAACGACTTCGCGAACGGTGGTGCGGATGAGATTCTCCAGAGCTTCCTTCGGGATGACAACGGTCGTCTCCTTCACGGTCACCTGGACGGCGTTGGGGTCATTGACCTTCGGCTTGTCGCCATTGACACGGTTCAACAAATCGCGAATGCTGGTAAACATGAGATACCTCCATTGAGAAAAAAACAACATTGTTGGATTGTTACGGTTCAAGCGTGAGCTCTCACCGGCAGTTCGTCAGGATTGCTCCTTCAGATTTGATTTGATCCGAAGATCTCATCTAGGCTTCTGCTTCGCCTTTCAAAAAACAACAAGTGCGGTTCCTTCTTTCGGTCAGGCAAACTCCTTTCTTTTGTTTGTAGTTGTTGGATTGCAAATAAAAAGAGCACCTAATACATCTAGTGCTCAAGTAACATCTTATAATATAAAATGCTGCTTGGGCACTAGACAAGTGCTTTTCTTATTATTTTCCTTCCCTCATTATTAAAGTACTACGGTTTGTCACTAAAACAGGAAGCAAATTCCCGAGGTTGTGAAAAACCTATAATATTATATCATATTCGATGCGTAAATCAATATGATAGTATCTTATGGTAGTGGAAGGAGAATTTTTTTGAAAGTGATGAT
>Ga0066639_10001734_pt1 | contig 19397 bp, 17 predicted proteins | sample CryGeyCG2114_010_2_FD_59504 | JGI IMG/M metagenome (GOLD analysis project Ga0066639, IMG submission 59504) | Groundwater microbial communities from aquifer - Crystal Geyser CG10_big_fil_rev_8/21/14_0.10 | ecosystem: Environmental > Aquatic > Deep subsurface > Groundwater | place: USA: Utah...
AACAGAACTACAATAAAAATTAACATAATAAGTGCTGAGAGATGCTCTCCTAAAATGCCCATAAATTTACCAAAAAACAATATGAGGCAAAAAATTATTAATATACCAAGTAGTGTATTCATTAGTTATATTGAACAGCGGGAGTACTCAACTCGAAATCGGTTGGTTCACCATTCTTGATTCTATCGAAATTTGATACAAAAGCACTCCATAAAAGATCAATAAAAATATTATTCCAAAAATATGTAACTGGTTGCATTAAATAATTCGTCCAGGCTGTAACAACAAGTCCCCAAATATAGCCTAGATTACTTTGTGATTCCGGAGATTCCACAATCGATTGAATATTAAAGCCAAAATAAGAGAGAATTATTATTCCTATGATTATAATTAAAATGAGCTTTATCAGACCTTTATTTTTTGGGACCCGCCTTATCATATAAAAATGATATCGCTTTTTTCAATTAATTTAAAGATTACAAGTAGATAAGTGGGTCGAGATATGCGTCCCTCGGCGCAACGGGAATCGTGGCTGCGGAGCATTTTGTAATTGGTCTCCCAGGTATGTCTCCAAGCTTCTGTAATTTAACTCCCTGACTTGCGAAAACAGTTAGATGTAAGTGTGGACCAGTCGAATATCCAGTATTACCGCTATATCCTATAAGTTGCTCGGTACTCACGCCCTCTCCAACTGAAACGGCAAAGCCAGAAAGGTGTGCGTAAAGAGTTGAAAGGCCATTATTGTGTCTTATGAGCACCCATTTACCATATGAGAGGCACCCGGCATATCTATCAGTATCCCCCACCCCCTCAACAACACCACCCAAAGCAGCATAAACATTTGTACCAGTAGACACTCCAAAATCAATTCCGTTATGAGTTCCCGACGAATACAGACGACCAGAATCTGAAGTCTTACCAAATTGTTGAGTAATTCGTATATGATTAAGAGGCCATTTTAATATCCCCTTCCCTGCAGATGGAAGCCTCCCCGGGTCAAGAACAAATTGTAATTGGGATTCATATTCAAAGAGCTCTTGTTCAAACTGCTCTCTCTGTTCTATCTTCTGGTCTAATAACTCCTGATAAGTTAACTCCTTGTTTTTAGTGACTTTCAAAAGACTATTTGTCTCTGCCTTATTTTGTTCAACAACACCCTTTTTCCCATCCAATTCAACTTTTTTTGAGACAAGTGTTGTTCTTCTAGCCTCAACCTCATTCTTGTTTTCAAATAGAGCATCCTTTATATCTTGAAGTCTCTCGACATCTTTTTTAAGCTCCACTTGAAATCTGTCTAGTGTTTCCATAGTCTCCCAGAATTTTGACAACTTCTCGTCCGCCAAAACCCCTTCCAACATTGTGAAATTGTCTGCTTCGTTAATTCTTCTGATAGCCTCGGCAATAGCCTGATTATTTTGTTGTATCTTCTCTTCTTTCTCTGAAATTTCAATACTTAATTTCTGAATATTGAGTGTCTCGTTATCTATTTCTGTTTGAGTCTTTCGAACATCGGCAAGAAGCTTGTTTCTCGTAATATCAAGCTTCTTGATGGCGGTTATGAGCGTGCTCTTTTCTGCACCAACTTTTTCGAGCTCCAATTCATATTTGTCTATCTCTTTTTGAATTGCTGCGAGCTGTGAGTTCCTTTCATTTATTTTTGCTCTTAACTCACTAATTGACTCAGCACTCATGAAAACGGGAAGAATAAAAACCAATAGAATTATCGGTAGAATATGTTTTAAAGAAAATCGGTACATTAGGATAGCATTTTAATTGCTCTATTAAGCCGTTTAATTGTTTCGCTCTTACCTATTATGTTTGCAATGATGTAAGGGTCGGGTGAGCGTTCCTTACCACTTAAAGAAAACCTCATCGGATGTAAGACATTTCCCCTACCTTTCTCATCGGCATACGGCTGAATTTTTTCCTTAAGACTCGAAACAGAAAAATCCTCCGTCCTTTCCAAAATAGAAACAACCCGCTGAAGATGTTCGCAAGTTGTTTTTTTTGTATCTTCTTTCCAAATAATTTTATTTGGATCTATCTCTGGAGATTGAATATAAATATCTAGCTCCCCTTCCTCCAACACTTGTGTTATTTCACCAAACTTATTAATTCTTTCCCTTATGAGAGATAAGAGTCCATCTGGATCAGCAACATTCATCATTTTTTCTGGTAAATATTCCAGGGCCCTTGACTTAAAGTCCTCAGGACTCATTTGCTCAAGATGTTGTTTATTAATCCAATCGAGTTTCTCGATATTAAAAATAGCGCCACCTTTTTGGACTCTCTCAAGAGAAAATTCTTTAATCAGTTCATCCATTGTGAAGACCTCTCTCTCGTCTCCCGGATTCCATCCCAAAAGAGCAAGGTAATTAACTAAAGCTTCTGGTAAATAACCCATCTCTCTATAATCTGTAATAGAAACCGCACCAAACCTTTTAGACAACTTGCTACGATCAGGTGCTAAAATAAGTGGAATGTGTGCATACAGAGGCCTCTTAAAGCCGAGGGCCTCTAATATTAAAATTTGCCTAGGAGTATTTGAGATGTGGTCTTCTCCTCTTATAACATGACTAACCCCCATAAGAGCATCATCAACTACAACAGCAAAGTGATAAACGGGCTCATCTATCGATTTGGCAATAATAAAATCTCTGAGCTCAGTTACATCAAATTTAACCTCTCCTCTCACAATATCTTGAAACACCACTTCCCCTCCTTTATTTCTAAATCTTATTACTTCAGACCTCTGCCCCTCTTCCTTCACTTCTTCCTTTGCAAAATATGCCTTGTCTTCATCAATTAGCTTTTGTAGGTGTTCCTTATAAATATTACCTCTTTCAGACTGCTTAATAACGTCACCATCAAAATCAATACCTAGCCACTTAAGGCCCTCTAAGATATCCTCTTCATACTTCTGGTCATTTCTGGCCTTGTCAGTATCCTCAAATCTTAAGAGAATCTCACCACCCTCCTTTTTTGTGAAAAGATAATTAAAGAGAGCAGTTCGAGCGCTTCCGATATGAAAATAGCCAGTCGGGCTTGGCGGAAATCTAGTAATTGTCTTAGCCATATACGGCTATTTTAACATATTATTGCACCAATTTGGCTTGGGGTTATCTATCAGGATACATGTTTCCCTTTTTAAGACATTTCCCCACTGCCTAGAATCGATCTGTTCACCTAGATGATCTAAACAAACATTTCGATATGAATCAGAATACGCGTTACAAAAGTCTAAAGCTACCTGGTTTGTTTTAGGAAATTTTCCGGTTATGAGAACCATAAGCCCGTGTATGCACAAGCCTCTCTGCTCACTGGGTACAAGGTCACAACCTTCCTTTAACCCCTCTGGCGCAAACGACACAGTACTAATCATTCGTGCAGACTGTTCGAAACAATAGCTCTGGAATTCTGCGGGAAATCGTTTACAGGTTTCAATATTTTTGTCGGAACTATCTTTTAAGAAATAATCGGCTTTACTTTTATAACAAATCTCTTGGTATTTATAATCTAGGATGTTGCACGGAAAAATAATGTCATCTGCTCTGATATATTTCGAACTATGATCCATGTCGTTAAGAGCTTCATTATTACTCATAAATACACCGTCGTAACAAGAAGCTTCGAGGGAGAATTCCGCTCCTGCCAAGTCACAGAGTTTGAGCGCCTCTGGTAATTCATTTTCTGTAACAAACATAAAAGCATGACCAAGACCGTGTAGGGCTGAACCAAAATCAGCGTAACACGAGTTTTGAAGAGACGAATCTAAGCTTCCACAATACTGATTAAAATCTCTAAGGTCTTCAATAAAGTCGCTCTTTTCAACAACACCCTTGCTACGCAAAGTTTGACCAAACATCTCTTCAGCTACCCCGTGATAACAAGCACTGAAACAAAAATCACTGCAAGCGCCGAGAGAGTCTTTTAGAGTTTTTGATTCATTAAAGAGACGGTTGCCAACAAAATGGCCGAAGCGGTGACAATCTCGAACTCTATCATCATTTGAAGCCTCACTTATTGTTTTAGCGATATCATCGACACTATATTTATTAAGCCAGGAGTCTGCCAGATTCTTCATGCAAGCTAAATTGTCATCTGAGGACTGGCACGTGCCAAACTCACTCAAGAGCGTTTCCCTGTTAAGTTTCTGACTCTTCCCCACAAAGATAAACAAAACAAAAACAACTAAAAATATTACTAAAATATACCTTGAGTACTTCATTTGTAAGAATCAGCTTTCGTGGGCTAATCCAAGTTTTAATATTTCTCGAGCAATCTTTTCCCCAGCATCACTTGGTGAAAACTTCTTCGCCATCTCTGACATCTCTTTGGCTATATTCTCGTCCGACAAAATCCTATCAATTTCTGACAGCAACAGTGTGGACGAAAGATTTTTTTCTTCTACTACCACCGCAGCACCAGTCCCGGCGTATGCATAAGCATTAGAATGCTGGTCCCTGCTAACTGACTGCGGAATGGGTACTAAGATACTTGGAATGCCCCAATTTGCGATTTCGAATATTCCTGACCCAGATCTTGATACGACAAGATCGGCTAGACCAGCAGCCATTTTCATCGCCAAACTATCTAAATAGCCAAAAACCTTGTATCGAGAACTCTCTTCAACCCCTAAAATTACTTTAGCGGTGCCCTCTACTGATTTAATATTATTCAAACCTGTCTGATGTATAACCTGATATTTTTTAAGTAATTCTGGAAGAGAAGCTAGAATTACTTCGTTTATTCTCTCTGCACCCTGAGAACCACCCAAAACAAAGATAGTCGGAACATTGTCTTGTAGCCCAAAATATTCTCCAGCACCATTTTTTGTTGGTGACAGTAGCTCTTTTCGAATCGGATTTCCTACCAAAGCCACCTTTTCTTTCGGAAAAAACTTTAAAGCTTCAGGGAATGCGATAGCCACCCGACGCGCAAACTTACTTGCCCAGAGATTGACTCTGCCTGGTACCGAATCTGATTCGTGAATAATGACTGGAATTCTGAAAAGTCTCGCGGCAAAAAGAGTAGGAAAACTAACATATCCACCCTTTGCAAAAACAACATCGGGAAAGATAATAAAGATTTGCCAAAGAGCGGTTAGAACACCCCAGACAATTTTAAATATATCTAAAAAATTTCTAACTGAAAAATACACCCTTCTCTTCCCGGCTGTATTTTTTTTGAAGATAATCTCATTGTCGAAAAGAGCTCTTTCATCGTATGGTTCTGGTGCAATATAGTAAATTTGCGCGTCGATTAATTTTTCCTGCTCCGAAATTTCTCTAATATTTTCGACAACAGAAATCAGTGGGTAAAAATGCCCACCCGTCCCCCCTCCTGTAATAACAATCTTCATAAGAATATTATATCAAAATATCAACACTAGTTTGTAAGAGCGACTCGTTTAGAGATATTAAGAATAATCCCCACCTCTGCAAGTGTAAAAAAGAGAGCGGTTCCCCCATGGCTAACAAACAAGAGAGGCATCCCAGTTAATGGAAAAACCCCAAGCATTGAGGCTATGTTTAAAAATGACTGACTAATTATAAGGGTGATTATACCGGTCGTTAATAGACCGCCAAAAATATCCTTAGTTTTCGTAGCAATTTTCAAACCTCTAAAGGTAAATGCCAAAAAAAACAAAATCAGAATAGAGCTACCAAGAAAACCCCACTCCTCCGCTGCTACTGCAAAAATCGAATCCCCTATTGGCTCTGGAAGATAATTAAACTTCTGGACACTTTGACCAAAGCCCCTTCCCAAGATCTTACCAGATCCAATCGCTATGAAAGACTGGTTGATTTGATACGAGGAGCCCTGTAAATTGGTATCAGGTTTAATAAAAGTAAGAACTCTGTCCAAGAGATACGGTCTAACCAAGACCAGAGCTCCAAACAATATCAATCCAATCAGGAACGAGATAAACATATCCTTCCACCTTCCTCCCGCCACAAAAAACATAGTGACGCCAGTTACAAAAATTACAATTAGATTACCTGTATCAGGCTGACTAAGGAGTAGAGCAGAGATGAGCCCAATAACTACAATGAGAGGTAATAAGCCATATTGAAAGGTTTTAATTTTATTTCCAACACCTGAAGCCCAAGCAGCAAAGTATATTACAAAGCCCAACTTTAAAAACTCAACGGGTTGAAACGACGGCAGTGGTCCAAACTGGACCCATCGTGCTGCCCCACCAGACGTAACCCCTAGCCATGGAACAAAAACTAACAAAGAAAGAAAGATAGATGCCAAAAAAATATAAAATGAATATTTTCTCCAAAAAGAATAATCTATTTTACTCATAAAATAGAGCATAAGAAAGCCTCCAACTAGGCCAAAAATAACCTGGTTAAAAAAAACTGTCGAAAATTTCGCACCATCCCTCGCTAACAAACCAAGAGAAGCCGAAACAAATAGAAAAAAACCAATAAAAGTTAAACCTAACGCCAAAAAAAGAAATGTTTTATCAATCTGTCTTTTTGCCACTAGAAAATAATATCACAAAGAAGAGAAGGTCCTAAAAATCAAGCGAACCTCTAGAGGCTAAGGGCTTGTAAGCAAATAACCTTTTTAATTCAGGTTCAGATTGGTGCAAGCTGGGCATGAGGTGATAATGCTATTTGTTTACAAGCCCTAGAGACCAATAAGAGCAATAATAACCCCGAGAGCAGCAATAATAATAGAAAAGACCCAATACCTCATTACAACCTTATAGCTCGGCCAGCCAAGAGCCTGAAAGTGATAGTGCAGTGGGGCTACGAGAAACACCTTTTTTCCCCTATATTTTTTAGACAGAAGCTGAATCGTACTTGAGCCAGCTGAAACAACCAAAGGGAAAGCTATTATTGGCAGGACTATAACTTGTTCAGTCAAGAAGGCGACAACAGTCATTGTAACGGTTAAAGCCATTGAACCTGTCTCTCCCAGATAAAAACGTGCTGGGGGGATATTAAACCACAGAAATGCCAAAATTGCTCCAACCAGTACAAAAGAAAAAGCCGCTAGATCAATTTGATTTTGATAAAAGGCAATTAAACCATATGCAGAAAAAATAATACTAAAAACTCCGCCCGAAAGGCCGTCCATACCGTCAATTACACCCCCTGCATAAATACCAAACATGACTAATATAAACAACGGAATAATAAGCCAGCCAATTATTATTTCTCCTACAAAAGGAACAAGAATGGATACAGCTCCCAACTTAAAGAAAAACCACCAAGCCCCAATGAGACCCACAATGAAAATCAAAAAGAGTCTTTTTCTCGATGAAAGGCCTTCTTTTTTACTCTCATCCTTTGTAATATCAAAATAGTCATCAACAAAACCAACGACTGCCCCAGCCATCAGAGTAAAGAACGGCAACCATGTTTGATTTCTACTCAACAAATTTAACTTAGATAAATCCCCTCCTCTGATCAATTTTGAAATTAAATAAAAAGCCAAAATCGTCATCATGGCGCTTGCCCAAACAATAATACCCCCCATTCTGGGAGTGTTTGTTTCATTACCCTTATTTATAGACTCGGTAATTGAAGCGCTTGAACCATCTGTTGCAACACTACGAGCACTTTTTTTCCACATTTTGTGTTTATATAGATAATGAGAAACTATTGGAGTTATAGCGATACCCAAAAAGAAAGAAAAAATTGTAGGAGCCAAAATTTTAATAGCATCTGTTACCATGGATAAAATAATACTACTTCTATGAAATAAGTCAAAAAAGAGGCTTTGTAGAGCCGAATTTTAGAAAATTAACAAATGTTCCTATAAAGAGACATATACCAAGTATTATCACTTTCTTACGATATATCGTAAGAAAGTGATAATTTTAACAAAGCGGTTTTTTCGTGCATGTGCTCAAAAAAACAACTTTGGTATTCTTTATTACGTTTATCAAAAAGAATTTTAAAAGGTATTCACCGCGGAACTTGCCCCTCCGCGAATACCTTTTATTTATTTATATAATCAAGAGTTGTCAAATAAAGTTTTTCTATATCAGAAAACCTACCCTCAACGGATGAGCCAAGAACTCCTAAAATAATTGGCCTTGTTGGCTCTGGTTCAAAAATAACAATTAAATTCCCTCCGGCCAAATCAGTAAAACCTGTCTTAGAAGCAATCAGCCCAGGCAATTTATCTAAAAGTGTAGCATTCGTGTTTGATATTTCGTGTGAAAAATCTAGAGAATCGATCGATAGAGAGGAGTGAGAAGTTGCTTCAAAAATCTCTGGATATTTTTTTAGAGTGTATTCAAAAAGCATTACCATGTCCCTGAGTGACCCACTTCCGCCGGGGATAATATCATCCTTGTCTAAGCCGTTAGGATTAATGAAGTATGTTTGTCGTAGGCCTATGTTTTTGGCGACTTGATTCATTAAATTCACAAATTCTGCCACGGGATCTTCCCTGCTTATTTGCGAACCTATGGCTGAGGCAATCGCTTCGGCCCCATCATTCGAGGAGATGACAAGACTAAAGTTGATTAAGTCTTCCAGGGTCCATCGCTCTCCTATAAGAAGTCCACTATCGCCCTCTTTTCTTAGGTCTTCTTCTTTAATTGTCACAATAACACCTTTTGGTCCCTTTTCCAGAGCGGCTACAGCCATCATTACTTTAGTGAGAGAAGCCAGAGTCAATTGTGATTCTGGGTTTACAGAAAACAACTCTTTTTGATTGTTTATATCCCAAACAATGACAGATTTTGCCTCAAGCTCTATATTATCAAAGACAATAGACTCAGGCTCAGTAGTAATTTCCACGTCAACAGTAGGAGTGTTATTACTTCGCCCCCCTAAGAAAAACACAATTAAAATAATAGAAACAATCAAAGTGATTAGGGGCGCAATAAGCTCTCGCCACTCTTCTTTTATAATCGAATTATAGTTCTCCGTCTCCATTGCTGTTTTCTGATTCAAATTCTAAAATGTGTTTTTTTACTTTCTCATAATCTGGCATTTCTTCAATCTTCTTTAGGCCAAGAAAAGAAAGAAGTTCCATCGTCGGCTTATATAAAGTTACTCTCTGGTCCTTAGGGTCACGAACCTTTTCTACTAGACCCCTAACCATTAAATTTCTGAGTATAAAAGAAGAGTTGACCCCTCTCACATAATCAATTTCACCCCTAGAAACCGGGCCTCTATAAATTACTACAGAGAGAGTCTCAAGACCAGCCTTACCGATATCTTTGTTTAAATCTTCTTTGATTAGAGTCTCAATAAAACCAGAGGCCTTAGGGGCAGTGCCTAAAGACACTCGATCTTCATGCCTAATTAGAGCAACACCACTATCCTCTAGTCGCCCTTCAAGGATGAGAAGAGCTTCCTCTATCTCTCCCTCTTTCTTACCCAAAACCTTAGCCAAGAAAGAAACTGAAACGGGTGAACCCTTAAAAAAAAGTATTGATTCTATATAAGCATCTAGGTTCATGTCGTTAATATCTTGGTACTCCAACTTCCTGACTTTCGATATGAATGTCAGAAAAGTTTTCTCCTTGGGTTAAACTTATAACACCATTCTTAAAAAGTTCTAGAACAGCTAAAAAACCAACAATTGTATTTACTTTCTCTCCTTTGCTTATTCCTTTGGAAAAATCCCTGAATGTTGTCCTTAAATTTATTCTGATTCTCCGTGATAAATTATCAATCATTTCTTCCAGTGAAATAACTTTTTTAATAGAGGCCTTGGGGTTCTCTTTTTTCTCTTTTTTAGGGAACCTGGAAATAACGCTGCTGACTGATTCAAACAATGACTCTCCCGAAATTGATATGTCCGGCGTAAAAATTGGTGGCATCTGGATTGTTGGGGAACCAAAAATTATATTCATACCAAACCGATTGCTTATATGCTTTGATAATGATTTATAAATTTTATATTCTTTTAATCTTCTTTCTAGGTCATCAATACTCTCTTCTTCTTCAGGCGTTAACTCAAGTGTAGGCAAAAGGGACTTAGATTTTATAAGGACTAGAGTTGAGGCTATAACAATGAAGTTTGAAATGTCTCCAATTGGAAATTTATCTAAATCTCTTATATACGATATATATTCATCTGCAATTTCCGCCAAAGAAAAATCATTGATAAAAAGTTTTCTTTTTTCTACAAGGCTCAATAGTAGGTCCAGCGGGCCTTCAAAATGTTCAGTTTTTATAACAAATTCAGAAGAAACCATAAGAATTATTTCTTCTTGATTTCAATACCCAATTCTTTTAACTGCCCATCCTCAACTTCACTCGGAGCCTCCATCATCAGATCCTTGCCTTCGCCCGTCTTTGGAAAAGCCATTACCTCCCTAATACTCTCCTCCCCCTCAAGAATCATTAGAAATCTCTCCATGCCGCCCGCTATGCCACCATGCGGAGGAACGCCATAGGTAAATGCTTCGAGCATGTGTTTAAATTCTTGCTGCTTTTTTTTATCAAAGCCGATTAAATCAAAAATTTTCTCTTGCAGATCCCTTTGGTGTATTCTTATACTTCCACCAGCAATCTCGTTGCCATTGAGAACCAGGTCGTGTTGATAAGCCTTTACCTCTCCTGGAGCACTTGAAAGCTTTTCTAAATCCTCTTCCCTTGGAGCGGTAAACATATGATGACTTGGTGCGTAATGGTTATTAACCATTTTCTTCTCAAACAATGGGAAGCCCAAAACCCATGCAAAAGCCAATTCATTTGGATCATTTTTATCTTTTCTTAAGTCTGGACTATCTTTGCCATATTTTTCCATTGCCTCATCGTATGAAAGTCTGGGCCATGGAATCTCTAAGACCTTCTTCTCCGGATAAAACTTTTTTATTATCTCCATGTACATTCCTTCTACTAAATTAAGAATTTCCTCCTGACTTGGAAAGCTCATTTCAATGTCTAGTTGTGTAAATTCGGCCTGTCTATCTCCTCTTGTGTCTTCATCTCTCATACATCTTGCGATCTGAAAGTATCTCTCGAAACCAGAAACCATCAGAAGTTGTTTGTATTGCTGGGGTGATTGTGGAAGAGCATAAAACTTCCCTCTGTCTAATCTAGATGGAACCAAAAAATCTCTCGCCCCCTCGGGTGTTGATTTCGAAAGAATGGGGGTTTCAATCTCAACAAAATCCTTGTTGATTAAATAATCCCTAATAAATTTAAAAACATTAGACCTATCTCTCAGGTTTTTTTGCATCCTTGGTCTTCTCAAGTCTAAATATCTGTATTTGAGCCTGCTCTCTTCACCAATATCCCTTCCGTCTCCTCTGACATCTATTGGAGGAGTTACAGCTTCATTCAAAATTTTCACTTCCTCAATTTTTAATTCGATGGAGCCATTTGGAAGATCTTCATTAACCATGTTTGCTGGCCTTTCGTTCACTGTGCCAATAACCTCTATAACCCACTCAGGTCTAAGAAAATTTGCAGTTTCGTGGACATCTCCGCCCTTGGGAGTCGAGACAGCCTGAACCATCCCACTAAAATCTCTCAAATCAAAAAAAATCAGCTTGCCGTGATCCCGCCTTATGTCAACCCATCCCTTAATCAAAACCTTTTCTCCGGCTTTTTCTTTTAAATCTCTGATGAATGTTCTTTCCATAAATTTTATTTATAACTTAGCCCTGTTTTCTCTCTGACAATTTTTAATTTATCTAGAGCTATTGCTCTGACTTTCTTAGCTCCCTCTTCAAGAACTATAGCAACATCAGAATCGGAAATGTTATCTCTTTTTTCTCTCATTGGTTTAACCATCTTTATTATGTTTTCAGCCAAAATATCTTTTGATTCTTTGTGCCCAATAGAGCCATCTTTGTATCTTTTTTCCAGATCTTCCAAAATGCTAGTGCTAAACAATTTGTGCAAAGCAAAAACAGTATCTTTTTCAGGATCAATGGAGTCCCCTACAGAAGTCGAATCTGTGACAATTTTTGCAACCTGCCCTCTTATCTCTTCGTCGAGAGCAAAGAGTGGAATTGTGTTCCCTTCACTTTTCCCCATTTTATTCCCATCAATTCCAGGAACTACCGCCACTTCCTCTGGAATAAATCCCTTAGGCAGTTTAAATGTCTCGCCAAAAGTATTGTTAAACTTTTGAGCAATGTCCCTCGCAATCTCTACATGCTGTTGCTGGTCTTTCCCTACAGGAACAATATCAGCATCAACAACTAAAATGTCCGCCGCCATTAGTACCGGGTAATTGAAAACCCCAACATTTATCTCTTTATTTTTAGCTTCTGCATCTTTAAAAGCATGGGCTCTCATAAGATAGGGCATTGTTGTAAGTGTTGAAAAAATCCACGCAATCTCGGTTACCCCCGGAACATCAGTCTGAAGATACATAACAGTTTTATCAGGGTCTAGCCCTATAGCTAAATAATCCTTAACCAGACTTATGGTGTTTTTTTTCAATGTATCGGAGTCCTTTTGTGTTGTTAGAGAATGCAGATTGGCGACAAAAACAAAATTCTCATATTCGTCTTGAAAATCAACGAATTGTTTCATTGCCCCAAAATAATTCCCAATATGAACCACCCCTGTGGGACGAAGACCAGAAAGAAGCCTTTTTTTAGCCATTTAGTTTGCTCATTAAGTAATTTTGTAATTCGTCTAATTTAACCCTTTCCTGCTCCATGCTGTCTCTGTCTCTTACTGTTACAGCCTTGTCTTCGAGTGTATCAAAATCAACTGTTACGCAGTATGGTGTCCCTATCTCGTCTTGTCTTCGGTATCGCTTACCAACGTTTCCATTATCATCCCACAAAGTATTTGGAATATATTTTTTAATTTCTTTATATATGTTCCTTGCTTTATCAACTAACTCTGGCTTGTTTCTCATTAAAGGAAAGACAGCTACTTTGTATGGTGCCACCTTTGGCTTAAGTGCAAGCCACACCCTCCCCTCTCCTTGACCGTCTTCTCCAGAGTCTTCTCTGTATGCATCAGACAAAAGAGCCAAAACAGTTCTATCTACACCAAAGGTTGGCTCTATAACATGAGGAGCGAAAGGCTCCTCGCCTTGTTCTCTATATACCAGATCGACTCCTGAATCCTTAGAATGATTCTTTAAATCAAAATCAGTTCTATATGCAAGACCATAAAGTTCTTCTCTACCAAAAGGAAAATCAAATTCAAAATCAATGGTTTTTTCAGAATAATGAGCCAGCTCTTCTTCTTGAAGTTCCCGCTCATAGATCTTTTCCTTATTTAGACCTAAATCCTCCATATAACTCCACATTCCATCTCTCCAATTATCGAAATGAGTCTGCCAATCTTCTCCCTTAACAAAATACTCAATCTCCATCTGCTCGAACTCACGCGATCGAAAAATAAAATCACGGGGAGCTATTTCATTCCGAAAAGCCTTTCCTATTTGAGCGATACCAAAAGGAAGCTTGGGGCTAAAAGAATCAAGAACATTTTTGAAATTACTGAAAATTCCTTGGGCTGTTTCTGGTCGTAAGTAGGCTCCCGCTCCTTCTTTTTCAACTGCCCCCACCATTGTCTTAAACATCATATTAAATTGTTTGACCTCGCCTAAATCGCCTTCGCAATCTGGACAAGCCCCCGTCTCTAAATGATCAGCCCTGAATCGCTTTTTGCATTTTTTGCATTCAACAAGTGGGTCTGTAAAATTTGAAACATGACCAGAAGCCTCCCAGACTTTAGGATTCATAATTATTGCAGCATCTACCCCATAAACGTCCTCCCTAGAAGAAACGAATCTATTCCACCACAAATCCTTTATATTTTTCTTTAACTCTACTCCGAGTGGACCATAATCCCAAAATCCAGCAATTCCACCATATATCTCAGAGCCAGGGTATATAAAACCGCGTCTTTTACATAATGAAATTAGCTTTTCCATTGAAACTTGGCTCATTTCAATAGATTTTATCAGTATTTAGGGTAAATAAAAAGTAAGAAATAGCTCTAAATTAGATCTCCTTGAGCTCAACAATAAATGTTGAGCCCTTGCCCAAGCCCTCTGATTCTATCCTAATTTCTCCATGGTGGGCCTCAATAATCTTCTTAACAAGATAAAGTCCCAACCCAGTGCCTGACACGTTTGTTTTATTTGCATTTTTGCCCCGTATGAATTTGCTAAACAATTTATTTATATCTTCTTGTGAAATCCCAATGCCAGTGTCTTTTATAGTGGTCAGAACCTTCCCCTCTTTCTTCTCAAGGGAGATCGTGATTCCTCCTTCCTTCGTGTATTTTTGAGCATTGTCAATAATATTTATTATAACCTGATTTAGCTTCCCTTTGTCTCCAGAAACAAACAGGCTAGACGGTGCGGGGGTAAACGATAGAGTTAGACCAGCCTTTTGGAAATTGGGCTTCAGCTCCTCTGTTATCTCTTTAACCAAAGAATTCATCTCTACTCTCTCAAACTCATATTTCATCCTTCCTTGCTCAATACGAGAAACATCCAAGAAATCCTGAACAACCACAGCCAGGTTATCAGCTGATTGAAAAATGTTTCCAACCGCCGCCTTAACTGCCGGGTTAACTTCGCCGTAACTCCCCTCTAGAATTAATGAAGAATAGCCCTTCATGGCAGTCAGTGGACTTCTAAACTGATGCGAAGCAAGGGACAAAAATTCCGTCTTCATCTGATCAAGCTCCTTTAACCTCTCGTTGGCCCTTTCTAATTCTTCTGTTAATTTTTCAAGCTTTTCCCTGGTCCTAACTTCTTTTCTGACACTTTTAATAAGAAGATACCCAACCAAAATCAAAAATATCAAAAGGATACCATCTGTCAGCTGGTCCTCCGCATTATCAGCCAGAAGTAGTCTCATCAAAATAAATAACCAGAGAGCAAAGGTCAAAAGTTCGGTAGCAATGACTTTTATGCTAAAGAGACTATGTTTTAGTGCTGCATATCCCAGAAAGAATGGGAAGAGAGCAACTAAAAAATTACCATAAGGTAGAATCGGCAAGCCATACCATAATGGAAAATTTGTTAATCCACCGCCAAAACCAAAAACCAACCCTAGAATGACATAAAGAATCTGGCCTTTTTTGTCTATTTTGGTTTCTAGACTGTAGTGCTTAACAAGAAGAACTAAAGTATATAGAACCAGGCCAAGATAGATAAAGAAAAAATAAAAACTGTAAATGACGCCCGGCGAAGGCCAAAAACTGAAAATTAGTCTTGGATCGACTCCTTTTATAAAGAGAGGGGAAAAAATAAAGGTGGCGAAGAAAAGAACAAGAATGTAAGAGACACGAATGATAACTTTGTTTTGCGAGGATACTTCAAGTAGCCTGGAAACCCAATGGAAAAAAAAGACCGGGATAAACATTGAGCCTAAAGAAAGGCACCTCACCCACAGGAGGGCTTCAGACTCTGTTCTTCCGGAGAGCCACTGCCAATAGCTGAAGGCCCAGAGTGCTATGGAGAGGGTCATCAAAAAAAAGATCTGGTTTTGTCTATTCTTCCAATCTTTTGAAAAAACTAGACCGCCAAAAAATAGAGCCGTTATGCCATTTATCAGTCCGGAAAAAGAAAAAAGCTCCATATTATTTTTCCACAATAGCCACTATGTGGACGCCCGTCGGCTCAAGAATAAAGTTTGGCTCTTTATCAAATCCAGCTTTTTTGATGATTCTCTCCAGATCTTCTACTCTCCTATAATACATAAAAGGCCATCCAGTTTTCTCGACGAACTTCATCTCATTGTTAAAGCCGACATTGGCCACAATAAAAAGTCCCCCGTCTTTTAGGCTCTCATGAACGATGTGTAAAACTTTTATGGCTCTTTCTTCGTCAAAATAATCCATCAAGCCAACCATTTCGGCCATATCAACCGACCCGGATTCAATCAGAGACTCCAAATTTCTGGCGTCGTCATTAATCCAGACAAAGACATCAGACATATTAAATTTTTTGGATATTTCCTTGCCCGCGTCAATAGCTCTTTGGTCTTTGTCAACATTAAAAACTTTCGGTTTGAAGTCATATTTTTCTTCCCGGAGCCTGTCTATGGCATGAATCAGAGCCCGAGATGAGCCTCCCCCTATATTAAGGATATTCAGATCTTCCTGTCCTCCCTTGATTAAACTGACCATTCTTGATTCTATGGCTTCTTCCACTATTTTCAGTCTGTTTCTCAAGGCCTTGGGTTGAGAAATAAAATGATGCCAGAACAAATCTGCCAAACCCTGGAGAATTCCCCTAGAAAAGAGACCCCTGTGATATCTGGTGTACATCACCTCCAAAGCCATAGTGGACCCTCCTGTTTTAACTACAGTCCCTGCATCATGGCTAGTTTTAGTCATCATATTCTGCAAAAGGGACTTCGGAATATGATTCATAACCGGAACTGTAAAAATCCTCAGAACTTTGATTAAAAAATTATGCTTTTCCAAATCATTTCTAACCGAAATTTTCACAATACAAGAATTATATATTATTGAACGAGAACTTTGAAGAGAGTAGTAGGCTTTGAGATATTTACTTAAAGTTTTTACCCAAGAGCAGAGAGATTTCTTTCATAACTCGCTCCGCCGCTTCTTCAAAATCCTGATGATTAGGGTTATTTGAAAGTAATAGATTTTGGGGATATATTGGACTCCCAAATGATACGCCAAATTTGTGTTTTCTAGAAAAAAATCTTTTAAAACTCAGACCAAAAAGGCCTTCAATGGCAACAGGAACTATGGGCACTCCGGTTATGTGCGAGAGAAACGCCACCCCGCCTTTGGCTTTTTTCAATTCTCCGTCCGGAGTTCTTTTCCCTTCCGGAAAAATACAAAGACTGCCGCCATCTCGAATAATTTGAATATGATTTTCCAGGGCATATTGATAATCTTTTTTTCCAACCCTGACAGCATACGAGCCCCAAGCTTTGAAAAAGAGTCCGCCATAGATAATCTGTCTCCAACCACTTTTGATATAGAAAGACTTTTCTCTAGAAGTATAGAACATTGGCATAAAGCGAGAGAGAAAAGGTAAACTTGAAGGAACAAGAATTGGATCAAGTTCACTCGTATGATTAGCAGCAAAAATTAAACCTCTTTCCAGACCAATAAGGTTATCTAGGCCACTTATCTTAATTGAAGTAAAAATACGAAAAATTATAAAACAGGGTATCCATATTGAAGTCTGGAGAAGAAACGGGGGTAAAAAATAAAATTTCCTAATAGGACGCATGAATATAATATTTAAAAATTACAATTCCAAACAACCTCTTATATCCCCTCTTTCTTCAAGTCCTCCAGAGCCTCTTTGGCTTTTTGTGAAAGTTTCTTAGGCAGTTCAATATTCAGTTTAATAAGTAAGTCCCCTCTCTCCGAATTATTGGGTACACCTCGACCTTTAATCCTTAAGATTTGGCCAAAGGTGGCTCCTTCTGGAATCTGCACCTTAATCTTACCATCTAGGGTTTGAAGGGAGTACTCATTCCCTAAAAGGGCATCGGTTATTTTAATATTTAAAGTAGTAATTAGATTATTTCCTTCCTTAACATAATTAGCATCTCTTCTTGCGTGAATTTTTATGTAAAGGTCTCCAGAGACTCCATTCCTAATAGCCTCTCCTCCCCCACTCATTCTTATCATTTGGCCATCATCAATACCTGCTGGAATTTTTATCTCTATTTCTTCCTGCCTTTTTTCTAACCCTAGCCCACCACAATTTTCACATTTTTCTTTTGGTACTTCGCCTGAACCATGGCAGACCTTACAATTCTTCTCTGTGGTGAATGTCCCAAAAAAAGATTTGGCTGTCTCATGAATTCTCCCCTTACCATTACACGTACTGCAACTCTCCATCGTTGAGCCTTTCTTCGCCCCAAGTCCTCCACATATCTGACAATGAGAAGTTTTGTTTAAAATCACTTTTCTTTCTGTACCAAAAACTGATTCCTTAAAACTTATTTCAATATCTATAGATATATCAGAACCTCTTCTCTGTCTCTGACGACCTCCACCACCAAAAAAATCAGTAAAAATATCCCCGAGATCAAAGTCGGTGAAGCCTTGAGAGCCGCCCTGGCTAAACTGTGAGAAATCACTCCAATTAAAACCACCCGGGTCGCCGCCCGGACCGCCCGCGCCACTAAATGCTCGGCCATAAGTATCATATTCCTTCCTCTTTTTTTCATTTGAAAGAATATTGTAAGCCTCGTTAACTTCCTTAAATTTAGATTCATTCCCGTCTTTTTTGTCGGGATGATATTTGTGAGCAAGCTTTCTAAACGCCTTTTTTATATCATCCTTTGATGCTTTCTTGTCTAGACCTAAAATTTTATAATAATCTTTTGACATTATTTGTTGTTCTCTTCCTCGCCTTTACCTTCGTCCTTGAAGTCGGCATCCTTGATATCATCACTCTTGTCTGCCGCCTCCTCTTCCGAATTGGAGTTTGACGCTTGTGATTCTTGCATTGCGGTTCCAATTTTTTGCATCTCCACTCCCAACTCTTCAGTAGCTTTTTTAATTGCTTCTATATCAGAGCCGTCTTTAACCTTATTAAGATTCTCAATCTTTTCTTCTACCCCCTTCTTTATATCATCGCTTATTTTCCCTTCTGCATCTTTTAAGGCTTTTTGAGCAATGGCAACTGTTTGATCCCCGAGATTCTTGACATCAACAATTTCTTTTTTCTTTTTATCTTCTTCTGCATGAAGTTCAGCATCCTTTGTCATTTTTTCCACTTCTTCATCTGAAAGACCAGAGCTGCCCTCAATCTTGATCGACTGTTCCTTGCCTGAAGATTTATCTTTAGCTTTGACATTTAAAATTCCATTGGCGTCGACATCGAAAGAAACCTCTATTTGAGGCATTCCCCGAGGGGCTGGTGGTATGCCGTCTAGGATAAACCTGCCCAGACTTTTGTTATCCCCAGCCATCGGTCGCTCCCCTTGAACAACGTGTATTTCAACCGAGGTCTGATTGTCGACCGCGGTTGAAAAAGTTTGTGATTTTGATGCAGGTATCGTGGTGTTTTTCTCTATGAGCTTTGTGGCAACACCTCCCATTGTCTCGATTCCAAGGGAAAGTGGGATTACATCTAGAAGAAGCACATCTTTAACGTCACCCTGAAGGATACCCCCTTGAATTGCCGCGCCCAGAGCAACAACCTCATCTGGATTAATACTTTTATTTGGCTCTTTGCCAAAAAATTCTTTAACAGCATTTTGAATTGCGGGCATTCTCGTCTGCCCCCCAACCAAAACAATCTCGTCAATGTCCCCAACTTCAAACGGTGAGTCTTTTATTACATCTTTCGTGATCTTAATCGAGTGGTCTATATACTCTTTCGCTAATTCCTCTAATTTTGCACGAGTCATTTTAATTAATAGGTGTTTCGGACCATCCGCGTTCGAAGTGATAAATGGTATGTTGATTTCAGTTTCTGTTGCTGTTGAAAGTTCTTGCTTAGCTTTCTCAGCTGCCTCGTCTAATCTTTGAAGT
>Ga0066639_10001736_pt1 | contig 19382 bp, 13 predicted proteins | sample CryGeyCG2114_010_2_FD_59504 | JGI IMG/M metagenome (GOLD analysis project Ga0066639, IMG submission 59504) | Groundwater microbial communities from aquifer - Crystal Geyser CG10_big_fil_rev_8/21/14_0.10 | ecosystem: Environmental > Aquatic > Deep subsurface > Groundwater | place: USA: Utah...
CGCTTCGCGCGCCAAACTGAACGCTCGGGCGGGCAAAAATCGGAAAGTTTGATATTGGTGCGGAATACGAGAATCGAACTCGTGTTTAATGCTTGGGAAGCACTCGTTTTGCCACTAAACTAATTCCGCCTCAATGAAACGGCGCCAAGAAAAAATCTGCAATCCTGGACCAAAATCCGCCAGCCGACTCTCCCGCGTCGGGGTCCTCTTTTTCTTGGTTATTGACAATAACTATAGCCCTCTCGCCTTCTTTGACTACGCTAAACTTGCTGCGAATTTCCTCCTCAACGCCACGCGGAGTATTGAGATTTTTTATTGACTCTGTCAAATCTTTTTCTTTTTTCTCCAGAGCTTGAACTTTGGCACTGATTTCATTGACTTTATTGGAGCTAATTCGAGCCTTTTGATAGACACTCCAAGTGCCGCGAATAAGAATTAGCACTAAAATAAATAACAGCAAGAGGGCGGTCCTTGAGTAGAGTCGTCGCTGATTTTTCTGCTTTTGTTGGAATTCGCGCATAGATATTGTATAGTATACATTACTCTATGCTATTCGATAAAAAGGGCCAAAAAACAATAAGAATTATCTGGGGCATTCTAGTCGTGCTCATCATTGTAAGCATGATTTTTCTCTACAGCCCGATTTTCTATTAGTCGAAAGGCCAAGACAAGCTAAACCTTAATCTTACTCTTCCGAGCGCATCATTTTTAGAAAAACCTCTTGCGGGATGTTGACTTTCCCGTGCTCTTTCATTTTTTTCTTGCCTTTTTTCTGTTTTTTCCACAGCTTGCGTTTGCGAGTAATATCGCCGCCGTAAAGGTGGCCGGTAACGTCTTTTTTGAGAGCCGAGAGAGTTCTTGAGGAAATAATCCGCCCCAAGGCCTTGGCTTGAATCTTGGTAACAAACATCTGCCGTGGCAAGACCTTATAAAGTTTTTCAACCGCCGCCTCCGCTTCTTCTTGAACATTTTTTTTGGAAACAATTCTGGAAAAAGCCGGCACCACTTCGTCGGCAACAAGGATATCAAGACGCAAAACATCAGCTTCTTTCATTTCTCCAAGCTCATAAGAAAGCGAGGCGAATCCGGAAGAAGCGCTTTTAACTTCATCAAAAAAATTACGCATCAGTTCGCGAAGCGGCATAGCTACTTGGAGAGCGGTTCGGTTATCGCCGAATGTTTCCGACTCTCCGACCAGAGCCTCGTGTTTATAAAGAATCTGACTGATTGCCCCAAGATATTCGCCGGGCGTTATTATTTGAGCCGAAACCCAAGGTTCTCGGATTGACTTAATCAAACCGTCATCGGGGAAAAGATACGGCGAATAGACAACAGTCTTTTTACCATTAGCCATTTCCACTTCATAACTGATGCTCGGCATAGTGATAATCAACTTGAGATTGAATTCCCTTTTAAGCCGCTCGGTAACAATTTCCAAATGAAGCATGCCCAAAAAACCAGAGCGGAAGCCGCGGCCGAGAATTCCCGACATTTCTTCCTCGTAGGAGAGAGACGAATCAGAAAGGTGAAGGGCGCCAAGGGCCTGGCGCAGCAGCGGAAAGTCGTCTTGAGATTCGGTATAGACTGAAGCCCAAACAACCGGCTTCGGTTCCAGATAGCCGGCAAGCGGCGGCAGAGTGTCTTTGGTGCTCGCTACCGTGTCTCCAACCGAGGCAATACCCGGCTCTTTGATGCCAGTCACAATGTAGCCGATTTCGCCGGCGGCAAGCTCCGCGACCGGAGTTTCAGTCGGCGAGAAAATACCGACTTCATTGGCCCGAAAGGTTCGACGAGCAACTTTAAAGACAAGCTCATCTCCTCTCTTAACGACTCCTTTAATGGCTCGGATGTAGACAGTGACTCCACGATGAGTATCATATTGAAAATCAAAAACCAGAGAACGGAATCCTTCCGCGCCGAGAGCGGCGCCGCTCTCGGCCGGCGGCGGAACTTTCCGGATAACAGTTTCAAGAAGTTGGCTAACGCCTTGCCCGGTCTTGCCGGAAACTTCAAGAATTTCAGATTTATCAATTTTAAGCAATCTGGAAATCTCCTCTTTGACTTCATCAATACGCGCCAGCGGAGAATCAACTTTGCTAACCGCCGGAATAATAGCCAGTCCAAGCTCTTTGGCCATAGCGAGAACAGTCAACGTTTGAGCTTGGACCCCTTGAGTCGCATCCACTAAAAGAATCGCGCCCTCAACCGCTTTTAGGGCACGGGAGACTTCATAGGAGAAATCAATATGGCCTGGAGTGTCAATCAGGTTAAGAATGGTGCCATCTGAATAAACCATTCTGACCGGCTGCATTTTTATAGTAATGCCCCGCTCGCGTTCCAAATCCATACTATCCAAGACCTGCTCTTTCATTTTTCGCTTCTCTACAGTGTCCGTAATTTCAAGCATCCGGTCGGCCAAAGTGCTTTTGCCGTGGTCAATGTGGGCAATAATTGAAAAATTCCTTATTTTAGACATAGAGACATACTAGCCCAAAGACCACCAGAACGCGAGAGGTCTAAACTATATCCGGATCGGGGCCGATAATCGGAGTTTTCCAGAACCTGCGGTGAAGAGTCCGGGCGATATCTCGGAGTTCTTCGGTGCCCAGAAGAACAAGGATGGTAAGGGCAACCGCAATGCCGATAATGCCGGATAGAAATCCCTGAAAGAAGACTCCGAAAAAAGTATTGATGTCAAAAATTTTGTCAAAGACATTCAGGAAAAACCAAATCACTCCGCCCATAATAATTGAGGCGGCAAAAGTGTGAGAGACGGTTTTGAAAAGCGGACCGAGATTGCCTTTGAAATTAGTCTTGAAAAAATAAAGGAGTAAAAGTCCGTTTACGACTTGGCCGACACTAAACCCAAGCGGAAGCATCAAAACCGAAGTACCGGCAATGTCAGAAACCCTAAAAAGCGACTCCACCCAATAGCGGAACATTGCAACATGATTAAAGAAAGAAATTAGAAAATAGACGCTTGCAATCGTAACCACACTTGAGAAAAGACTGATGATTAAAGGTGCTTTTGTCCTGCCGGCTGAATAAAAACCGCGAACATAGAGCAGAACTATATTTTGAAAAACAAGAGAAAAGGCGAAAAGAGCCAGAGCGGCGGCGGTCAGGCGTGTCGCCGTCCAGTCAAACTGGCCAGACCCGAGAATAACCCGAACAATTTGAGCCCGCAGGACAATAAACAATACGGCAATCGGCACAGACCAAAATACGACGTGGCGCGCCGAGGTACTTATTTGCTCAAGGAATTTTTTTTGATTGCCGGAAGAGAATAATTTTGAAAGAGTCGGGAAAGCGGCCAGCGAATAACTGACGCCGATTATTGAAATTGGCACTGATTGCAAATTGGAAGAGAAGTTGTAAACGGAAATTGAACCCTTATCCATAAGAGAAGCAAATGAAAGCAAAATTAGAATAGAAAGATGGCTCATGGCCAAAGTTAGTGTGCGTGGAATGGAGATAAGTAAAACAGGCCGAACGTTCGACCAGCGCGACGAAAAAGAAATACCCGGCAAAAGACCGGAGCGAATAACAAAAGGCAGCTGAATCAAAAGATGAAACAGGGCTCCTGTGATAACCCCATAGACAACACCGACAATGCCCAGAGAGGGAGAAAGAAAGAGAATCCCCAGAATGATGCCAAAATTATAGAGAAGCGGGCTTAAGGCGTAGATAAAGAAGCGACGGAAAGTCTGAGTGATACTGCCTAAAACATTAGAAATTCCCAAGAGAATCGGCGAAAGGAGAAGAATTCTCGACAAAAGTATGGTTTGGGCGACTGCCTCGTCGCTAAATCCGGGGAAAACCAGAGGGGCAATATAGGGCATCAAAAAAAACGCAATTCCGGCCGCAACAATAATAGCGCTGAAAAAAAACGTAAAGACTTCAGTTAAAAATCGTCGGGCCGTCTTTTTATCTATGGCCGTACGCTCAATTAAAGCCGGAATAAGAACCGAAATTGAGACGACCGAAGCAACCGTGACAAAAATAAAATCCGGTATTCGGAAAGCGGCATAATAAATATCCAGACTGGCACCCGCGCCGAAAGAAGCGGCCAGCAGACGGTCTCGAACCAAAGCAAGGACTTGAGAAAAAAAAGCAAACAATCCTAAAAGATAAGCAGCCTGGTGAAGGCCGCCTATCTCTTTATTCAAAAATTTTAAAACGCCGTTAACCATTAAGTAATAGAGGTATTCAAACTCTGCTAAAAAAGAACGTTAGTCGAAAAATTTACTCTTCAATCGGCAATTCTTCGCGCTTTTCCGGACTGGAAGTAATCGGTGGATTTAAATTGGAAAATGGCTCTCGGCCGGCGCGAAGATTTTCCAGGATTTGCGTCACCTCGCTATTCTCGGGATTAAGGATAGAAATATCTCTAAACTCTGAAATGGCCTTTTCGTGCTGACCGACAGTCTCATAACTTAAGCCGAGAAAGTATTTGGCGTTGGCATAATCAGGAACAATAGCGGTTGCTTGTTCAAAAGCTTTTATCGCGGCGACAAAGTCGCCTTTATTGTAGTGAAGCAGACCAAGCTGAAAATTAAGCATTGGGTCGGAATTGGAAGCGTTAATGGTAGCCTGCAGGGCGGCGATAGCATTGTCCACATTGCCGAGACTGACCTCAATCTGGGAAATCAAAAACAAGGCTTCATTATAATCGGGTTTTTTGTCCAAAGATTGCTGTATAAAATCATTGGCTTTTGCCAAGTCTCCATGGGTAACCTCCAGACGAGCCAGAAGAAGCGGAACGAGAGGGCTTTGAGGGTTCAGCTCTCGGGCCTTGGCAAAGACACCGGAGGATTGCTCATAGGCTCCTTCAATGCCGAGTGATGTCAGTGAACGATAGATATTGCCGAGATAAAGCCAATTTTCGTAATTAGTAGGACGCTCGGCCACCGCTTTTTCAGCATTGCTAATTAGCCGCAAAATTAGCTCTTGAAATTTCTGCCGGTCCTGGTCGGAAGGATTGCTGCCTTTATTGACCAGGTCGGCTATATCGGCAAGGTCAATGTCAGCAAGCGAGCGGTAGTAGAGGTCTTCCGGGTCCAAGACAATGGCTTGATTAATTAAGACACGGGAGTCATCCCTCCGACCTTGGCTAAAAAGATTGGCGCCGTTTCGAAAAGTCGCAGCCGCCAGAGTCTTTTCAAAGACCATAAATAAGAGCGCCGCGAAAAAGACAACTGATAAAGCGCCGATGATTTTGGCAAATCTTGCTTTCCTGATTTTTCCGGAAAAAGAAAAAGTTGCAATGTTGAGAATGCCTTCTCGGGCAATTGATGACAAAAACAAGCCGAAAAAAAGAAAGGCCAAGGTGAGAGTCGCCGAACCCGGAGCATTATAAAAAAGCACAACCCAAAAATAAATAGAGACCGTAGCCGAAGAAACAATTAAGTAACGGCTGAAAGGGTCCGGGGAAAGTTTCCAGAGAGAGCGGATTATAAGACTAAGAATGGCCACCATGAGACCCAAAATGGCAAACATCCCAAGAAGTCCGGTAGTTACCATAAAAGTCGGTATCGTTCCGACGCCATAGTCAAAATTAAGATTCCAGTAGGGAGTGGTATTTATAAAGTCCGGCCGATAAAGAAGCCAAGGGAAATTAAACCTATTGGGCCCGACGCCAAGAAGAAGATTATCCTTAAGGGCCGATTTGGCAACATCAAAAGTAACATACCAGGAAGGCTGAACCGTCACGTAGGAGAGATTGATAGATGAAGCAATTTGGGAAGAAAGAAAACTTCCGGCAACCAAAAAAATGATGGCAAAAGCATAAACTAAAATAAGCGGCGGGGTGAACTTTTTGCGGATTTCCTTGAGACCGCCAAGCGGCTTGCCACTATGGACCATAAGCAATTCGCGACCAAGCCGATAAACAACAACAGCCGAAGCTACGACTGCGACTAAAATCCAAATTAATTTTTGGTTAACCAAAGCGAGAAGAATGAGCGACGCCACGAGGATAGACCAAATTATTATTCGGAATAATTTACTGAGAGAAACCATCTCCAGGGTTAAGAGAGAAAGCAGGACCATTGCGCCGGATATAATTCCGACGTCAGTCCAGCTTCCGAGAATATTATCGGCTTTTTGAGCAAGAATCCCAAAAGTCAGAAGCGAAGGATTCACCAAACGCAAAAGAATAACCAAAACCAAAACAACAAATGAAAGAAAGAAGGCCAGATAACCGTAAAAAATTTTTTCTCTTGAGGAAAACAATGTCGGAACCAGAAGAATGGCCACCATCATGGCCAGAATAAAAATAACGGTCCCCGATTCCAGAGCAAAACCAAAAAAAGAAAGTCTGGCCGCGCCACCGGCAAAGGCTGACAGCACAAAGGTTAAAACTACCGCTATTGCCATAGCAGAAACAAGGTGCCTCGGATAAGCAATTGACCCTTTTTTAATTGACGCTAAAACGTAAAGAATGAGTGAAAGAAAAATCAAACTTAAGGAGAGAACGCTTTTGCTCAACTGAAAGGGTATAATCCCCGACGGAGCAAGGAGCAACGGCGTAAAGAAAATCAAGGCAATAAAAATGCCGTAAGAGATATTTTCAAAAGTAAAGCCACGAAAACTTTCCCTTCGGAGGATCAAGGACTTAAACATTTATTTATATACAAACTAAAACAACCCTTTTATAATAACTCGCTTGAAGACTGAAGACAATAACCCTAAAAACCTTTACAGAAAGATATTATTATGCTAAACTTTAATCTGTTACGTGCCGGATGATTGCTCTTTTATTTCTTAAATAATGGAGAGGAAAGTCCGAACACTCCCAGGTTCTATTTTATATAGAGCTCGGAGCCAAGTAGCGGGTAACACCCGTTCACCGCAAGGTGCAAGGTGCGAACAGAGACGCCGCGGCGCGAAAGCGCCGCGGCACCCCCGCTCTTTCAGAGAAAGAGCGGGGGTGAGCCCGGCTGAAAAGTCGGTGATGAAACGGCTAAATCCTTACTTGAGTGCAAGGCCGTACTCTAAGGCGGGGGTTGGATACCGGGCAGCGGAATATAATTCAGATTCCGGTTCCCAGTCTCCAGCTCCCAGTTCTTAGTTTGTGCCGCTTGAGTCTCGCGGTAACGCGAGACCCAGATAAATAATCATCGTCTTGCTTCGGCAAGATACAGAATTCGGCTTATAGACACGCAACAGAAAATAACAGAAACCCGTTTAAAGCGGGTTTTTGTTATTTTAGCGAGTAATATTTTAGGACGTTCTGTTTTGGCCTTTCCAAAAGTTAAGTTCACCGAACTTCTCGGCGAAAGGCCCGAGAACAGTCGGCCATTGAGGCGACATCGGGGAAACTTTGCTTCGGATAGTGTGGAGGTCTTTAAAACCGTGGACAGCGTCATTTTCCCAAGTCACCTGCTCGACTTTATCAAAATCATGTTTAAACAGAGGCTCGCCTAAAAAGTTATAAACTTTTTCCATTGCCAAATCGGGCCGAGCGGTTAAGTCATCAAAATCAACGAAAAACATCCTGTCACTATAGCCGCGCTGGAGAGCGTCGGTAATCCGATTATAAGCCAGGCCGACCGGCTGGTCAGGAGAAAGCCAAACCTCACAGCGGCCTTGAACCGTTTGAAACTTAAAATAATTGTTGCGCTCTTGAGGAATTTGCGAAGATTTTGAATTGTCCCGCCAGAGTTTTTCGAAACTGGCCAAGACATCTCTCAAGTCGCGAACCGGCACCAATATCTTTGCCTTGTGGCCGAGAACCGTTTCAGCCATTTCAAGAAGCGAGGGCCAGCCGCGACACTTGTCAAAAATAACCGGCTTGTCAACATCAGAGTAATAAGCTTCAAGAATAGAGCGAAGGACCCGAAGTTTAGCTTCTTCATTGGGACTGGCCTTAAACTCCACCAACTCATTCCAAGTATTACGAACTCCAAAAATAATGTCCATAATTCCACTCGTACCGGTAGTATGAAAGCGCGGATTTTGAGCCAGAATATTGGCAAACAGAGTAGAACCACTGCGCGGTAATCCGGAAATAAAATAATAGGTTTTTTCATTACCAGCCGAGCGCTCGAGGCCTTTTTGGTGAGCTTTTGGGGCCAAACTTGCTTTTTTTCTTGTGGTCTTCATAAGTTTAGTTTAACTCAAGAAAGAGCTTTCTCAAAAAGTTTTTTCAAGACTTGCGGATTGGCGGCGCCCTTGGTTTCCTTCATCGCTTGGCCGATAAGATACTGAAGGGCGGCCGGTTTGCCGGCCTTGAAATCAGAAGCCACATCTTTATTTTTTTGAATGACACTCTCTACTGTTTTGCCAAGCTCACTCTCATCGCTTTTCTGGAAAAGGCCTTCGGCCTTGGCGATTTCTTGCGGCCGGCCGCCTTTTTCAAACATAATTTTGAGAATGTCTTTTGCCCCGCGGGAAGAAATTTCATCTTTTTCCGCCATTATCATAAGTTCGGCAAAATCCTTCGGCTCAATTTTAACTAAAGAGGTTTCTTTCCTGGCGCGCTGAACCAGACCGGCATAATCGGAAGTAATATAATTGGTCGAAAGAGCAAGAGCTTTTTTGTTGCCAGAGAGAATTGCCGCAACTTTTTCAAAATAACCACTCCAATCGTTAGAACGAACAAACATCTCGACATCTTCGTCCTTAAGACCAAAATATTCTTTAAGGCGGACACGCTTCTGCCAAGGCAATTCGGGAAGGCCCTGGGACAAAGCTTCCCTTGAAAATTCAGGCACCTCTCGAAGAGAAAGCTTTGGTAAATCAGGCTCCGGAAAATAACGATAATCCTCGGCCTCTTCTTTAAATCGCTGTGAAAAAGTTACACCCTTACTTTCATCCCAACCACGCGTTTCTTGAACAACCTCCTCTCCTTTTTCCATTAGCTCGCTTTGGCGCCTTATTTCATAATCAATAGCGCGCTCTACGGCACGAAATGAGTTAAGATTTTTTACTTCAACCTTGGTGCCGAGAGTTTTATCACTGCTTATTGAAACGTTGGCCTCAACTCTCATTTCCCCTTTTTCCATATTGGCTTCTCCGGCCTCCAAGTACTGGAGAAGAAGCTGGAGCTCGCGGGCAAAGGCGACTGACTCTTTTGCGCTAGTGAGGACCGGTTCAGTAACAAGCTCCATTAAAGGCAGGCCGGCGCGATTATAATCAATCAAACTGTAGTCGCCGTTTTCATGGGTGGAGCGAGCAGTGTCTTCTTCAAGGTGAATACGGGAGAGAGAAATGCCGGAAATGGAACCCCCTTTAACCAGAGGATACTTATATTGGCTGATTTGATAACCTTTTGGAATATCGGGGTAGAAATAATTTTTCCTGTCAAACTCGGTGAAATCGGCAATCTCCCCGCCGACCGCCATCCCCACTCTTAAAACATGCCTAACGGCTTCTCTATTGATAGTCGGCAAAGTGCCTGGGTGGCCCATACAGATTGGACAAATATTGACATTGGGTCGGGTTTCATTGGGGTCATTCTTGGAATCACAAAACATCTTGGTCTGGGTCTTTAATTCTGCGTGGATTTCCAATCCAATTGTAGGTTTATAGTCTGCTTTCATCAAAACAATCATAGCAAAAAACCGCGGCCTTTGCGACGCGGCGGCTTAGCTCCGTAATTTAGTCAAGGGCCTTTTTTGCCAATGTAATCGCCCCTTCTTTACTGTCGGCAACCGCCAGAAACAATTTATTATGGCAGAAGACAGCATCTTTGACACCAGTAATTTTCGCAAGCTCGCGGCCGCGTTTGCCGGCCCAGGCCAGAGGCAAGTCTTTTCTATTCTCAAATCCTTCAACTTTCTTCCGGACCGCTTTAACCCGCCAAAAAATATTGTCCGTGCTCGGATAAACCACAAATAACGGCTCCGGATGAGCAATTAAAACATCCTGAAATGGAAAGTGGGACAGAAGGACAATAATCCGCCTGTCAGAGCTAGCTTCATAAGAGCGTTCGACTTCGACGGAGGCGGCGGCGCGCGCCGTCGCCTGCTCGACTTCCCGCAAAATTATTTTTTCAGCAAAAGAGACGGCCTCCTCAAACTTCCGGTCCATAGAACCAGCATCTTCTCTCCAAGTCGGAAGGAAAATCTCCATCAATCGAGAGACGCTGTACTCACTCCGCTCGGACAGGACACTTTTGGAAAAAACAAAGCCGTTATCCCAAGCATCAATCGGTTCCACCATTTTTCTATCAAGCTCCAAGGCCAAATCGCGAGAGAAGGCAACCTTCTCTCCATAACTTTTCCAAACCAGACCAAAAGAGGCATAGGGAACGGAATTGGGACGAGCTCCGGCTCCCCCTTCCTGATGATGGTCAAAGCGGTTGGTTTTCGGGTCATAGACTCCGCCAACGTCAATCACGACATCAGCCGCTTTTATTTCTGCCTCGTCGCGAGTTCGAACAATTCGCAAATCTTCCCCAGAATAGAAAAGACGGCTCCCCGCAACCGCAAAGACGTCATCGGCGTGAAATGGTCCGTTATGAGTAACTATTGTTTTCATCAAATATTATTAGCATTATTAAGAAAATTATTCAACCCAGGCGACGAGAGATTTAATGAACGGCAGCCGGCAAGAGGTGGTGAGGAATGGAGAGTTTTCTACTTGACCATCGATAAATTAATTTTCTTAACTCCTCAAACAAGATAACAGAGAAAGAAACTGCGACCACTAAGAGCCAATCCGAAAAACCAAGAGCGGTGGTACGAAGAATTTTTTGCATAAAAGGCAAATAAACCGCCGCCAGCTGGAGAGTGATAACAATGGCAAGCGAGCCGACAAGGAAACGGTTGGAAAAAGGATTCTCGGAAAAAACCGATTTGTCGCGCGAGCGGCAATTCCAGGCGTTAAGCCATTGAAAAACCGCCAAAACAGTGAGGACCATTGTCCAGGCTTTTACAATATCAGTCTTGTATTCAAAGGCGAACAGAAAAAGAGTGCCGGCTGACATAACCGCGCCCATTAGAAATATCCGGCCAATCATTAAACCATCAATCAATTTATGTTCCCTTCGGCTAGACTCGACTTCAAGTTTTTCTTTCGGCTCGGCCGCCATGGCCACAACAAGAAAGCTGTCGGTTACCAAGTTGAGCCAAATTATCTGGCTCGGCAAAAGGGGCAGAGGAAAAGAAAGAAAAAGAGCAAAAACAATAGTGCCAAGCTCGCCGAGGCCGGTTGAAAAAAGATAGAGAACGACTTTTTTGATTGTCTGGAAAATGTGGCGACCTTCTTCCATGGCCGAAATTATACTTCTGAAATTATCGTCCAAAAGAACGATATCGGAAGCTTCTTTGGTAACTTCGGTTCCAACAACGCCCATTGCGACTCCAAGGTCGGCAGCAACAAGCGACAGAGCATCATTGACGCCGTCGCCAGTCATGGCAATCACCTGTTTTTTCTTTTTGTACATCTCAATTATTTTGAGCTTATGCTCCGGCGTAACTCTAGCAAATAAAGTTACGTTTTTAAGCCGCCCTTCAAGCTCGCGTTCGGAAAGATTATCAAAATCCTCACCGGTCAAAACATCATCGCCTTTTCTGTAAATTCCGGCTTTCTTGGCAATCGCTTCACCGGTAATACGGTGGTCGCCGGTAATCATGATCACTTCGACACCACTCGCGCGAGCAAGCTCAACTGACTCTGCTACTCCTTGGCGAATAACATCGCTCATGCCGAAAATTCCGCCAATTGTGAGAGCCGGCATTTTTTCAATACTCGGATTGGCCGGGGCGTTGTCATTGTAGGCAAAGACCACAACTCGCAATCCCCGACCGGTCATGGAGCGGACAACGCTCTGAAATCGTTTGCGCTCTGAATCAGAAAGGTGCTTGGCCAGGCCGAGAGAATAGTAGTTTTTGGCAAGCGGCAAAACTGTTTCCGGCGCGCCAACAACAGTCAGAAATCGCTTGTCGACGCCTTGGTGAAGAGTAACGTGATATTTTGTCTTGGATGTAACCAGAATTTCCATTATCTGGGGCTCTTCGTTTTCCAAATCACTTTTTTGAAAACCGATTTTTTCTCCAAAAACTAGAAGAGCGGCTTCAATCGGTTCGCCGGCAACCCGCCAACGTTTCTCTTTTTCCAAAAAAGAAACCGCTGCATTGGCGCAAAATGCGGCAATCTTGCCGGCCAGTAAAAGCTCCGGGTGATTAAGGGGGTTAATTGTCTCTTGGCCAAACTTTAAAGTTCCTTTCCCCTCATAGCCGTTCCCGCCAACTTCGTATTCTTTGCCATCAATATAAATCCGCTCAACCATAAGTTCGTTTCTGGTAATTGTGCCTGTCTTGTCAAGAGCGAGAACATTTGCCTGGCCTAGAGCTTCCACTGCTTGAAGCCGTTTGACTAAAGCGTTTTGCTTGGCCATTCGATAAACTCCGGTAGCTAGGATTAGAGAGATGACAATCGGCAGGCCCTCGGGAATAACCGAAATGGCGATGGCCACCGAAGTCAGAAACATCTCCCGCACTGAATTTCCATAAGCCAGACCGACAAAAAATAATAAGAAACTCAAAACAAGAATAACAACAGTAATCAGTCGCGAAAGATTGCGAATGTCCTTTTTGAGAGGAATCTCGGCATCAATTTGCCCTAGCTTTTCTGAAATTTTGCCGACTATAGTCTTTCTTCCGATAGCAGTAACTACTGCTCGGCCAGACCCTGATACCGCGAAGGTTGCCTTAAAAATCATATTCTTTTGGTCGGCGGTCGGAACCTCTTTGGCGCTCAAAGGTTGAGCAGTTTTAGTAATCGGTTTTGATTCTCCGGTCAAAGCCGATTCGTCAACTTTCAGATTGTTGACCGAGATGATTCTGGCATCGGCTGGAATTTTATCGCCTTCTCTAATTAAAATGATATCCCCGGGGACCAAACTCACATCCGGAACAATCACTTCAGTGCTGTCGCGTAGTAACGCCGAGTCGGTGCGAGTAAAACGCTTAAGAGCCAGAAAAGTATTCTGGGTTTTCCCCTCCTGAACAACGCCAACAATCGCATTGATAAGCAGGACAGAAAGTATTATAAGAGCGTCAACGGTTTCGCCGACAAAAAAGACAACGGCCGAAGCAATCAGAAGAATATAAATCAAAGGACTTTGAAACTGGCGCAGGAATATGAGCAAAAAACCGTCGGGTTTCGACTCGGCAAGAGCGTTCGGACCATATTGGACTTGGCGTTTTTCCGACTCTTCCGTGGTCAAGCCGAGAGTGCTAGTTCCAAGAGATGACAGGACTTCGGTAACTTTTTTTTGGTACCAGCGAGGCAACGGCTCTTCCATGCTTTCTGACATATAATAACTATTATGACACAACTCTTTACCGTTCTTTAAAATCAGTATTGCTTAACCGGATAGCAGGCTTTGCAGATTCCCAAGAGTTCAAGTTTTTGAAGATATTCAATAACAGTAGTCACGAACTCGCCGTGACTCCAAGTGAGCGGGGAAACCGATAATTGCTCTCCGCTATAAGGATTAAGCTGTTCTGAAAAAATACCGGAGGGTAAAGCGTGATCAGAAAACCAAAGAAGTTTTTCGGCTATCTTTTTCATTTCTTCTGCATCTGTTGCTTTGGCAATTTCATACTGAAGGAGCCAAGCTGAAGCAACAAACCATGGGTTCCCCGGGGCATTGCCGCCAGAGAAGAAATAATGGTCACCTTCATAACGAGCCACCCCTCCGACAGGAATTGTTTTTGAAAGATTGTCTTTAATTATATTGTAAGCATTGACCAAAAGCGGATCATTGGGGAGAAGAAGGCCAAAACGAAACATGCCATAGAAGCTACTGGAGTCGACGGTAATATCGTGGGAGCGTTTACCATCACCAACAACTAATAATTTGCAAAAATAGTTTTCGCAATTGAGAGTGGCAAGAATTGCTTTCTTAATTTCCTCAGCCGCTTCAAGGTAAATATGCTTCTCGTCTTCTTTGCCCAAGACCTCGGCGAAATTACTGGCAGCAATAAGTCCACCATAAACTGAAGCGGCGGTAAATGTTGAAATCCCATACTTTTCTTCCCAGAGATCATAACTCGGGCCGGTCAATCCGGTTTCCTTATCTCGATATGAAACCAGAAAATCAGCCGCCCTCTTTATAAAAGAGTTATAAATACTTTCTATAAACTCCAAATCGCGAGCAATAAGATAATGCTGCCAAAGGGTAAACAAAAGAGTTGATGTCTCATCTTCTTGAATTGCAAGTTGTTTCTTGCCTTTTTTAATCCAAGGATGCCAAGAGCTTCCAAGCGACTTGTCTGGCTGGTATTTATGTAAGAGATAACCTTCCCTGGTAATAACCTGATTACAGAAAGAATAAAAATTATGGGAAGTATTAAAGTAGCCGGCCTTGTCTAAAGCGAGAGCGGTAAAAGCGCCATCCCGAGGCCACATATAACCATAAGTGTCTCTGCCGTATTGGAAATGATCAGAATCGCCTGAAGCTAAAATTGCCCCATTATTATCAACATGGGTCCTGATTATCAGCAATGATTTTTTAAAAAGTTCAATAACCTTTGGATCGAGGCCGTAAAATGAGAAACTAAACTTGTTTACCCAAGCATTCCAAAAGTTTTTAGTTGTTTCAAAGAGGTGGTCCGGGGTCTTGGCCAGAATGTACTCATGAATTGCCCTGACATCATCTAGTGTTTCTCCGACCGCGACCCAATAAGTAAGACTCTTTGATTCGGCGGCTGGAATTTCAAGGTCAAAGCCAACGGTTGAGTCAACCGAGCCGTGCTCTATCGGATTTTTGGAAAGAGAGCCGTCCTCAGCGTCTTTCCAAGTTCCTTCTTTGCCTTCTTCCCGAAACAGGCCGGTGCTGTAATCATCAAAAGAGTTTTTTCCTTCTTTGATGCCGCCAATTAGAAAAACCCTGCGTCCTTTGTAATGGACTACGACATCTAAAGTTGGGTTGAAATAAGCCGTGTCAGCATGAGTCGTCTCCGATATTTGGAACTGCTGATTAAAGAAAACTCTGATGAACCGTTTGCGGTCACTCTTGTTAAAAACCGTGACACGGCGGAGTAAAATATTTTTTTCGTTATAGACTACATCAATAAACTGCAATTCTACCCCAAGGCCTCCGTGGGAGGCAAAGATTGAAGATGCCATTGTTTCTTTCTGATAATCGATTTTTATACCCCAGCCAGAGTCAGAAAGCCAACTTATTGAACCATCAACCCAAACACCGATTTTGTGCACATAGTCGTGGCCAATGTGATCTTCCAATCCGACATAAGGAAAATAAAAATCGCGAACCTGTCCGAAGCGATCAAAACAGACCAAGATATTTCCATTTCCTAATACCAGAGAACGCATAATGAAACAATGACTATTTTAATTCCGAGAGGAGGCGGATTATGTCTTTTTTTGTCTTTGCCTTAAAAACTTTATCAGCAAGCTTCTTCTCGCCCCAAACAAACCAAAGCCAATTTGAAAAATCATTGCCATCACGAATGGTATGAAAGGTAAATTGCTCATCGCTCATTGAGGAAAGAGCATCGCGGAGTTCGCCAATAGTCTTAAGAGCCGGACCGTCTTTGACATAAAAAAACTTATCCGGCGATATTTCTTTTTTCTTTTCCTTTTTTCCCTGTTCCGCTTCATCAACGGATTGGACTATGAGTTTTTTCAAAATGTTCATTGTTTTTAGGCGGCTAAGACTGCTTTACGGACCGGAATCGGGATACCAAACTCTTCAAGTTGGCGCCTTTCTGTTATTCTTAATTTTATATCACGAATAACGTTCATAAAGGCTATATATGCTTCATAAGGCGACTCATAAGGATTGAAATATTTATGGACATCGCCGTCGGCGAACCATTTCGTGCACATATAATAAAAGTGGTCGGATGTTTGGAGAGTCCGCCAATCTTTAATTAAGGAATCATCGCCCAAAGAAAGAACCTCGGCCTCCAGGCGATAGAGGCTGGAGAGAGCGTCATGTTGAATCTCATTGGAACGCCAGGCGGAAAGGTCACGCTCAATGTCGGCCCAAGAAACATAATTGGGAATATCAAGCTCGGCCACGGCGGAATATTTGGAAACGGCTTCATCGGGAGTTACAAAATCATTGTCGGGATGTTTTAATATTTCAGCCGGCAGAGCGCGCAAAAAATGGAAAATGCCAGTGTCTTCCCACTGATGTTCGCCAAAAGTCTCGTAGTCCATAAAAAGATTAATGACATTACCCGAACCATTATGAGAACTGATCCAATTGGCAAATTTTGGAGCCGACAGAGGCCACTCAGCCCAATCTCGGGAGCTGAAACGAAAGGCAATATCATCGGAAAGCTTATAGTTTTTCAAAAGCAATTTCATGCCTTTCAGGCCAAAAGGCTGGTAAACGAAATTGGGGCTGCGCCAGCCGAGAATATGGTCGGCGCCCTCCGCGAGCATCCCCTTAAAGCCTAGGCCACTGACTTCCCGAGCGATATCATTGTTGTAAATTAATTCAGTATTTCGAAATATTGTCGGAGTCAAGCCGAAGATTTTTTTGATTTTTTTCTTATGGAGTTCAACTTGACACTTAAACTCAAGCGGCGAATATAGAAAGGCCAAAGAATGATAATAGGTCTCACTTAAAACTTCAACTCGGCCGGTTTTGACAAGATTGACAAAAGATTCCAAGACATCGGGACGATAAGTTTCCAACTGCTCCAGAAGAATGCCGGAAAATGAAAAAGTGACTTTGAATTCAGGATGTTTCTTGAGAGTTTCCAGAAGAACGGCGTTGGCCGGCAGATAACATTTTTCGGAAACTTTATCGAGGATTTTTTTATTGTTTAAATTATTGTCTCCGCCTTCATTAAAATAATTGCGCTCCCGACCAATATCAAAAATCTGATATCTTTTTATTCGCTGCGGTTGATGAACTTGAAAATAAAAACAAACAGAGGACATAAAAATCTTGCTCTATATTATAACACCGTTCTTAAAATTCATTGTAGAGAAGAATGCATTTCTCGGCCGCTTTTTCCCAACCGAGTTTTTTGAGCTCTTCTTTATTGTGCTTTTTAAGGGTCGCCCCCAAAGCGCTGTGACTTAAAACCGAAAGAGCTTTGTCAGCCATATCGTCAACATCCCAAAAATCAGCCTTGAGTACGTGCCTGACCACTTCACCGGCGCCTGACTGCTTTGACATCAAGACCGGAGTGCCATTTGCTCCCGCCTCCAGTGAAGTAATGCCAAAAGGCTCGGAAACCGAAGGCATAATAAAGAGGTCGGCAATTTGATAAATCTCATTTAGTTCACGGCCTCGGAGAAAACCGGTAAAGATAAATTTCTCGCCAATTCCAAGATAGGCAACTTCATCTATAATTCGACGTTCCATATCACCAGACCCGGAAACCACGAAAAAAACATTCTCGTCCTTTTCTAGAATCTTTTGGGCAACTTTGACAAAATAATCCGGTCCTTTCTGAAGGGTCAAGCGTCCGACGAAAATAACTATTCGGCTGCCGTCTTGTTTCAATTTTAAAATTTCGGCTTGATTTGCATGGACCCTGGCATAGTCTTTTTGATTTATTCCATTGTGAATTACCCTGATTTTTGATTCCGGTATATCGTATTTTTCAACAATCATCTTCTTGGTAAAATCAGAAACAGTTACCACCTTGTCGGACTCTTTCATGCCCCTCTTTTCAATTCCATAAACAGCTTCATTTATAGAGTGGCCTCCAGTCCGGTCAAATTCGGTTGCGTGAATATGAGAAATTAATGGCTTATGAATAATTTCTTTGGCCGCAAGACCGGCTGGGAAAGACAACCAATCGTGGGCATGGATAATATCAAAGGTGCCCTGCGCGGCAATAGCGCGCGCAGCTTTGCCATAGCGGGCAACTTCTTCCAAAAGACCGAAAACGTAAGAATCAACTACTAGCTCTTTGCGAAGCAATTCATATTCTTGGCTCGTAATATAGCCGGAAGCCAGAGCGACAGCAGAGACCGATTCAATATTGGCAAACTGCACCTTAAAAGGAGTATGGCCAAGCGGTATTCTTTTAGGTAAAACAAAAGTTACATCTACTCCGGCGCGAGTAAGCGCTTCGGCCAACTGGTAGCAAGCCACCCCCAGACCACCGCTATTAAATGGCGGGAATTCCCACCCAAACATTAAAACTTTCATTTTTAATTTAAAAGACAAACACTCGATAAAACAAAAAGACCGGTTTCTCGACCGAAATTTATCCCTGCCAAAATATTGGCACAATTATTATTATACCACAGTAAGCAACTGAACTTTTAACAAGACGACAAAAATCAGCCCTGGAGAGTCTCCGATTTGGTTATCAGGGGATAAATTTCCAAGAGAGAGAAGAGCAGGCTTAAAATTACCGGTCCGGCAATAAATCCAACGGGGCCAAAGAGTTCCAGACCTCCCAAAACGGAAACCAATATCAAAAAAGGATGAATTTTAACTCCGCGAGTGATAAGAAACGGGCCGATAAAGTTATCAACAAGGCCGACAATTAAAGTGCCCCAAAGAAACATGCCGATGCCGGCAAAAACTTTTCCGGTAATAAACAAGAACAGAACAATCGGAGCAAAAACGAGGCCGGTGCCAATTACTGGCACAAAAGAAGATATGGCGGTAACAAAAGCCCAGATAACCGGACTGGGAACTCCGAAAAATAAAAATCCGATACCGGCTAGAAGAGATTTAATTATTGCAATGATAATGTACCCTCTAATTACGGAATTAATCGCTGTCTCAATTTTGCTAAAAATCATTTTGTCATAAGAATCGGGCAAAGGACTTAAAAAAACAAGCGCTCTGGAGAGACGCCCACCATCCTTCAAAAAATAATACAGAGCGACAATCATAATGATAAGTGACAGAGCGCCGCGGAAAATGCTGGAGAAGAAAAAGCCGACATTATCCAAAAACCAGCCGGAAATTGCTTCAAGATATTGGCTGAAATCCACATAACTACTTATATTGACATTGAATCCAGGGAATACTGAATTGATAAATTGCTCCAAACCGGAAGTTAAGGTGAATAAAACGCTGACCCCTTCACTTTGGCCGACAGCATTCAAATAGAGATTTGAAGATTCTCGCAGAAAGACAATTCCAAAAAAGATAAGCGGAATAAGAACAATAAGGACAATGCCGGTTACAGTAATAAAAGAAGCCAACGCTTGTTTTCTTTTAACCAAAGGAAGAATTTTCCTATAGATTGGCTGGAAAATAATGGCAAAAACCAAAGCTAAAAAAATCGCTGCCAGATAGGGCTGGAAAACAAAAAAAGTTAGAACGAATACCGCGGCAATGATTATGAAAAAATAAACAAGCTGAAATCTGTGAATTCTTGACGGCATATTATTTAATTATAGCACCAATAAACAAATTGAAGTCCTTATTTGTTCATTTCACCGAGAGACTTCGTTTTTTTACGTTTTCTAAA
>Ga0066639_10001737_pt1 | contig 19376 bp, 17 predicted proteins | sample CryGeyCG2114_010_2_FD_59504 | JGI IMG/M metagenome (GOLD analysis project Ga0066639, IMG submission 59504) | Groundwater microbial communities from aquifer - Crystal Geyser CG10_big_fil_rev_8/21/14_0.10 | ecosystem: Environmental > Aquatic > Deep subsurface > Groundwater | place: USA: Utah...
TACCAGCAGTAGCGCTGTCCACAGTCAAGTTGTAGTAAGTAGTAGAGGCAATGTTAGCGGTAGCACCGGAATATTGTATGGTACCATTATTTATAGATCCGTTATTTATAAATGGATTACCGGTAGTAGAAGTCAAAATCATTACATAATCACTTGATCCACCTAGAATACCACCGCTGTTGATAGTCAAAGAATTTGTAGTGGTTACATCACTATACATTTGATGCGTTCCAGTACCAAGAACAAGATTATACAGAGTAAAATTTGTACTGCCATCAGATTGACCACCAAAATATGCAGAGTCTCCGAGAGTGGTTGTACCAGTTGTCTGAGTCAAATTGCCTGAATTTAATGAAATAAAACTATTTACAGTAATATCTCCATCCAAAGTTTTTTCTCCATTATAAAGAAGAACTTTGTAGTAAGTAGTTCCAGTAGCTATACGAGCTCCGTCTCCACTATAATACACAAGTGAGGTGCTTGCATTAAATGTACCAGTAATAACCAGCGGAACGGTAGTGCCTGACAGATAAATATAGTCGTTACCAGCATCCAAGACACCGCTTACTGATAAAACATGTGTAGAGGTAACATCACCAGAAAAAGTAGTAGTACCAGTAATGTTCAAATCGTAAGCTTGAGTGTTTCCAGAGCTACTAAGTGTAGCGGCGGCACCAGACATAGTCAAACTACCTGAAGTCTGAGAAAGTGTACCAACGTTGGTCAAATTTCCACCAACCACCAAATTACTTGTACCCAAATCTAATGTAGAGCCTGAAGATATGGTGATATCATTAGTACTAGTAACTTCACCATTTATAGAGAGACCACTAGCGCCAGCAACTAAATTGTAGTAAATGGTAGAGGAGTTAATCAAAGCGCCGCTTCCGGCATATACTATGGTTGAGGTATTCACATTAAAAGTTCCAGTATTTACCAAAGGAGTTGTGGTTCCAGCCAATGTTATCGTACTAGTAGCCGCGTTTAGAACACCACTTACAACTAAAGTATGTGTAGTGGTAACACCGCTATATATAGTGGTCGTACCAGTAATATTTAAATCATAAACTTGAGTGGAGCTAACAGAACTAAGCGTAGCGGCGGCACCAGACATGGTCAAACTACCTGAAGTCTGGTAAATATTACCAGCTGAATTAGTGAGATCACCCGTAACCACCATATTGTTAGTCTGTAAATCCAAATTAGCTGCAGATCCAGCCACACTCAAATTGGTAGTAGTTACATTACCAGCTAGAGTAGAAGAACCGCTAGCAGAAGGTCCTAAAGTTAAATTATAGTAGTCAGCTATCGGAATTATCTGATTACTACCATTAAACAATATAGTACTAGTATTAGTATTTAGAGTTCCGGATACCGCCAAATTAGCACCGCTACCATACAAAGTAATTTGAGTTTGATCTCCAGCATTCAAAGTTCCAACCACAGTAGTGGTAGAGAATACAGTAAGAGCCTTACTGGTTCCAGAAAGTGTCACGGAAGCACCAGAAGCAACAGTAAATTCATTTATATTATTGGTATTACCCAAAGAGAAGGTCTTGCTAGCTCCGGTCATAGTAATATGACCATGTGGAGCTCCGGCACCAGAAGATCCCATCTGCATAGCGCTAGAAATTGTAAGATTTCCGCCAACTACTATATAGTAATCCAAAGAAGACGTACCACTTAAATTACTAGAAATAGTAAAATTATTAGTAGTAGTAACGTCGCCATTTAAATTAGTAAGCTGATCAAGAGTTAGATTATAAAAAGTACTATTACCGGTACCACCTACATATTTGGAGCTTCCAGTCATAGTCACAGTACCAGCTGATGATTGTGACAAAGAAACACCATTATTTATCATATTGCCCGCTACCGAAAGGTTGGATGTGCCGAGATTTAAACTACCAGATCCGGTAATTACCATATCGCCAGTCGAAGTAGAATCCATGGCAAAAGAAGTAGATGCAGTAATATTTACATCAAACAAGTTAACTAGACCAGGACCTTCCAGAGTAGTACCATCACCACTTAAATTCAAGGTACCGCCAGTCATATTGAAAGTGGTAGTAACGACAATATTTTTACTAGAACTAGTAAAATTCAAGGTACCGCCAGTCATGTTGAAGGTACTGCTTACGCCCATATCACCTTGAACCTCCAGGGTATTATTAGCAGCCAGAGTAAAGGTAGCCGGTGTTTTCATGTTAAAATCTCCGCCTACGGTAACTGACACACCACTACTTACTGTAACACTACCAGTATATCCGTTGGTAAATAGTACAGGACCAGTTGTTGTGCTAACATCAAAAATAGCATTAGTTGTAGTAACGTTACCATTAAATTGTAAAACCTCACTTAAAGAAGAACAGGCTCCACCAGAACCATTGTCCCAGTTGGTAAGATCGCTTACATCTTGACTAGTAGAAGCAGTCCAACTACAACCAAAAGCTTGCGCCTGCCCACCGAAAAAAAATGAAGATAGAAATAACACCGCTCCTAGTACCAGCAGTTTTTTTCTACTCCATATCAATGTTTTTGCATCCATAGAGTAAATAAATTAAATAAATTTTTAATTAAATTATAAAAAATTTTAAACAAATTGATGTAAAATTTGTCTTGATGATATTATACATTTTTTAAAGAATTCTGGCAAAGGTTAGTGATAAACTATTGTGGATAACTTTTGAAAAACAAAAACCGTTTCAATATTTTTGAAACGGTTTTTAAAATTTTTCTTAGATTCCCAGATCATCCACGGCACTGGTGTCAATTGGAGCGGCGCTCTGCATAGGGCGCGGACCACGACCGCCTTCTGGCTCATTGATCTTTAGGTTTACGCGAGCATTATGCTTGGCACCTACAATCTTGAGCAAAGTACGGATGGAACGAGCGGTTTGACCGCTTCTTCCAATGACATAGCCCATGTCTGCTGGATCAACATCCAAAGTGATGAGCACACCGCGTTCGTCAATTGTGCGGTCAGTTTTCACTTTGTCTGGATTATTGACAATCGCTTTCACGAGAGTCTCTACAAATTGCTGATCTGCTTCCATAGTATTATCTTTATTTTTTTCATATCGGCAGTCTGTCGACGTGTGGATTACCTCCACCAGTTCTGCATTTCTATTTTATCATTCTTAGAAACTTTTCGTCAACTATATTTAAGCGGCTTTTTTCTTTTCGGCTATTTTAGCCGCACGACGCTTGCTGATAAAAACTGATTTCTTTTTCTTACCTTCGATTATTTTGGCTGTTACCAATAAATTGTGCACAGTCTCTGAAGGCATCGCACCCTTACTAATCCAGTATTTCACTCTATCAATATTGGGGGCGAACTGATTTTCTTTGGCGTGTGGATTATAAGTTCCAACTTGTTCCAAATTTGTTCCTTGAGTATCTCGAGCTTTTTCAGATACGATGATACGATAGGTAGCAAATTTCTTTTTTCCAATACGTTGTAAACGAATTGCTAACATAACTAAACTAATTTATTTTAGATAAAAATTTTCTTTTTGTAGACGATATAGAGAGCTCAAATAATATACTATATTTAAGCGTTTTTGTCAACATTCACCTTATCTTCATACTTACCAACTTCACCGATATTGACACTTAGTAGTTTGGAAATACCTTCGCCTCCCATAGTTACCCCATAAAGAGCATCCGCGCTATGCATGGTTACCCGGTTGTGAGTAATGATGATAAACTGTGATTTAGCCGCCAATTCCGACATGATATTAGCAAAACGCAAAGTATTGGTTTCATCTAAAGCGGCCTCTACTTCATCCATCACTACAAATGGCGATGGGTTGCAGTGCAAAATAGCGCAAATTAAGGCGATCGAGGTAAGTGTACGTTCACCGCCTGATAACGAGCTGATATTCTTTATTTTTTTACCGGGCGGATTTACAGACACATCAATCCCGGTCAAAATTTTGTCACGTTTTTTGACCACCGGCTTAACCAACTCTAAATCCGACTGACTCTCATCTGTCAAATCATCCGATTGATTATCACCATAAATCTCTTCCAGCTGTGCACTACCCCCATTAAATAAAACTTTGAAATATCGATCAAACTCTTTTCTGATTTGTTTAAACGCACTAGAGCGTTTTTTCTTCATAATTTCATCGAGCTCTTCAATCATTTTTGATAAATCGGCAGTAGCGCTTGATAAATCTTTCAATTGGTTGCTCAAAAAATCATAACGCTCTTTGGTGGTTTCATATTCTTTTATTACATCCTCATCAATACCACCAATTAAACTTAACTGGTATTTAAGTTTGGCCACATTGGCCGCTGTTTGATCCAACTCGATTTGAGTTAAAACGACATCAGTGCGCTCAGATAATGACAACAAAGATAAGCTCAGCTCATTGCTGACCTCATTGGCCAAATCTTCATTCTTGGTTTCTAGTTTAGCTAATTGAATTTTATATTCATTACGACTAGATAAAATACCGTTGACTTCCAACTGCTTCTTCTGCATGGTTTCTTGCAGTGAAAAAACCTTCTGTTTTTTCAACTCTTCACTATCATTAAATTCTTTGATTTCTTCTTCAATTTTTAAAATTACGGAATCACTATTTTTAATTTCCAACTTTAGATTTTCTTTTTCTTTTTCCAACTGCGAAAGATGCGCGCCGTATTCTTCTGGACTCATCTGTAAAAAATCTAATTCTCTTTCCATTTCCGACAACTCCAGCTGATTTTTTTTCTGTTCTTGTTGTAGAGAATCCAATTTCCCTAATATTTTTTCTTTATCAACCTGAGCCAATAAAGCGGCGGTCTTTGCTTGATCCAGTTTAATTTCAAAATCTTTAAAAACTTGTTCTTGTTTTACTAATTCCTCTTGGAAATTCTGTCCACTGCCATCTGAAAAAATTGTTCTGCCAGAAAAGCTCAGGTGCATTTTTTTCTGTCCTCTCCAACCACCCTTCATCACACCACGGCGCTCGGCTACATCGCCATCCAAAGTCACCATTCTGGCCCGACCGATACCCAAACGTTCGGCTACACTCAAATTTTTCACAATAATAGTATCGCCGAAAACAAAAGAAAAAATATTACGAAATTTTTCTTCAAACTTTACCAGATCTATCGCTAATCCCAAAACCCCATCCTGACCCAACAAGGATTGAACATCATTGCTAACAAAACGTTCAGTGATTTTATTAGCGGGTAAAAAAGTGGCCACACCCATCCTCTGTTCGCGCAAAAATTCTATAGCTGACCTGGCCACACCCTCGTCAGCCACCACTAGAGAAGATAAATGTTGACCGGCGGCCACTTCCAAGGCCGTACGATACTCCCCTTCTACTTCTCCCAACTCAGCCACCAAACCATAAACTTTTCCTAAACGATTTTTATTCTCCAGTACAGATTTTACTGCGGTTAAACCGCTGAATTCCAGATATTGTCGTTCAGATTTTTGTTCATATTGTTTTACCTGCAACTGAGACATGCGGACAGCGGCTTGAGTCTTATCGCGAGACAAACTTTCCAATTTGTTGTTATTATCAACCAACAAACTTTCGGCTTTGGTCAATTCTTTTTCCAAAGACAACTGTTCGCTACTGAATTGTTCACTGATACTTTTTAATTCAGTAACTTTTTTTTCCAACCATCCAATATTTTGTTTACCTAGATCGCTATAAGCATTTTGAATTTTGCCTGATAAAACTGCCAACTGTCTCTCCCACTCGTTCTTTCCCTTTACTGCCAATTGATGTTTTTCTTGCAACTTCACGAAAACCTCTTGGCGACTTTCGCTACGGGCTAAATTTGATAACTCCAACTGGGTATCCTCCAATTCTTTAAAGGCGACGCGATATTGCGAGTCTAAATTATTAATATTAATTTCTAAACTATCAATTTCTTTTTTATTAGACCAATAAAGTGAACCATAATATTTTTCTTGATTCTCTCGTAAATTTAATTCTACTTCTTGGCGTTGTTCCAATTTTCTCACCTGTTTAGAAAGTAAACGCAGGCGGGGCTCTACTTCTTTTAACAAAACCTCAACCTGAGACATATTCTCAGTGGTACGAGCTAATTTTAAAGTCGCTTGATGTTGTTTGATTTGGTGCTCTTTTATACCAGAAGCTTCATCTAAAAAATCTTTTCTTTCTGCCGGACTTACTGTCAAAAGTTTATCAATAGTGCCTTGACCTACAATACTATAAGAATGTTGCCCAAATTGGGCTCTAGCCAACAGCAAATGAATGTCTAGCAATCTTACTTGGTTGTTGTTGACTAGATATTCCCCTTCTCCATTACGATAAAGACGACGAGTAATAACAATCTCAGGCAAATCAATATCTACCCGATTATCACTATTATCTAACACCATGGACACCTCACAAGCCCCCAACGCCCCTTTTGCTTCTGAGCCACCAAAAATAATATCTTCACTTTTCTTACCGCGCAAAGTTTTAATACTTTGTTCTCCCATCACCCAACGCAGGGCATCTACTACATTGGATTTTCCTGAGCCATTAGGACCAACCACACCGGTAATGCTAAAACGACTATTTTGGGGAGGCAAAAAATCCAATACTGTTTTATTGGCGAAAGATTTAAAACCTTGAATTTCTAGACGTTTCAAATACATAAAGCAATTGCGCATTATTTTACCACAAGACTGGGTTGACACGCAACTAGTTATATGATAGTTTGGTAAGTTCGGAAATTAATATTCAAATGAAAAAAATTGCTTTACAAATTCATGACCGTTTTAAAAGAGCAAAAACGGCCGTGATTATCCCCCATCAAAATGCCGACGGTGACGCCTTGGGCTCAGCTTGCACTGTCTTTGAATATCTCAAAAAAATGGGTGTAAAACCAAGAATTTTTTGCGCTACTCCTTTAAATCCCAAATTGGCATTTTTACCACATTCAGAACACCTGCAAACCAATCCAGAGATTTTTTCTGATCCGGAGTTAGAGCTAATAATTCTAGTAGATTCAGGCGATTTACATTATGCGGGAGTGGCAGATCTTTTGAAGGATCATCCGGCGGAAATCATCAATATTGATCATCATCATACCAACCAAAACTTTGGTCATTACAACCTGGTGATACCTACGGCCAGCTCTACCGCTGAGGTGCTTTATCATTTCTTGCGCCACACCCAAAGCAAAATCAGTCATCAAATGGCCACTTCTCTTTTAACCGGAATCATTACTGACACTGACAATTTCACCAATGCCGCCACCAACGAATCAGCTATGGCCGCCGCTGGTGATTTGATTCGACGCGGCGGAAATCTCAACCTTATAAATGAACATACGGTTCGTAATAAAACCATAAATTTGCTGCATCTTTGGGGAGAGGTTTTAAACCGTTTGAAAAAACACACTGAGCTGGATATGGCCTATACTTATATTACTTTACAAGATCTAATAAAAAACCAGGTGAGTGAAAATGAAAGCGAGGGTATCGCCAATTTCTTAAACAATTTGGAAGAGACGAAAATCGCCTTAATCCTAAAAGAAACAAAAGACGGTCGTATCAAAGGCAGTTTCCGCACCACCAAAGATGATGTTGATGTTTCGGCCTTAGCGAAAAAAATGGGTGGGGGCGGACATAAAAAAGCGGCCGGATTTTCCACTGACGGTACTATTGCTGAAGTACTAGAAAAAATAATTGCTTTATAAACACTAATTTTGACTAACATCAACAATCAGAGTAAAATATACAATATTTATTATAAAACTATGTCAAATATTAAATCACAAATTCTCATCCCCACCGTCATTGAAAAAACTAGCTATGGTGAACGAGCTTATGATATATACTCTCGCCTTTTGATAGACCGCATTATTTTTTTGGGCCAACCAATAGATGATCATGTTGCCAATATCATTATTGCTCAATTATTATTTTTAGAAAACCAAAATCCTGAAACTGATATTAAACTATATATCAATTCTCCTGGCGGCTCCGTATCAGCCGGTTTGGCCATATATGACACAATGAAATATATAAAATCAGACGTTTCTACTATTTGTATCGGCATGGCCGCTAGTATGGCGGCAGTACTGTTGTCAGCTGGTGCAAAAGGAAAACGCTTGATATTACCAAATGCTGAGGTGATGATCCACCAAATCATGGGTGGCATGGAAGGGCAAGCTAGTGATATCAAAATTCACGCTGAACGTATTTTGCGCATGAAGCAACAATTAAACAAAATATTGGCTGATCATACCGGCCAAAAACTAAACGTTATCGAACAAGATACTGACCGTGATAACTTTATGACCGCCAAAGAAGCCATTGCCTATGGCTTAGTAGACAAGATGGTTGAATAAAAAATTAATAGAAAATACCGGTAAATTACTACCGGTATTTTTTTATATTTTATCTAATTTTAGCCAAAATATTATATAAATACTTCGAAACTAGCCCTACCCCCTTGACAAAATTATTAAAGTATGCTATTATTATCAGTTGCGAAAGTAAGCAACCCTTTAAACCAGGCTGATACGTCAGTAGGGTTTCAGGAAATATAGGTGTAAAAATTAATGAGACACACACAGACAATTTTGGATCCAGGTCAGTGCGCGTTATCAGAATCAAGTAAGAAATAATTAGCACCGACCCGTATCCACTACAAGCATGGAGATGTGTTGACGGATAGAACTGGCTTCGGCTAATCTTCTCCACCAATACATCTTCTTGGGTGCGGTTTCTATGGGGAATTATTCCCCTACACATATCAAATCATCCCGATTAAGTCGGGATGATTTTAATTTCAAAAAAAAATTATTGTGGTGTGCTGGTAGAATTAAGAGTCTCTGGATCTACTCCTACCATACAAATTTTTGGCAATGGACGATAATAGCTATTAAACACCCGATCAATCTTTTGTCCATCGGGAGTAGTTCGCGTATAGGTGAAACTGGCGATTGCCCCTTTAAAAGCATTTTGACATTTAGTATCACCAATTTTTATCTTATCAGTTTTTATTTCTTCCGGATCACCTGGGTCGATCCATTTTTTAACTATTGGGTGAGTGTATGAACCACTACGACCATCCGGTTTGCCCCAAAGAGTAAAGGTTAATTGTTGTTTCTTATAATCAATATCAGTTTGTAATAATAAATAATTGCCCGTATCATTTTTGAATTTTAAATCTAAAAATGGTTCATACAAAGCTGCATCAGTTCCCGGATTTCCATTTACCGGATCAGCATAGTAGCTAACCACCAATGAATGATTCTGACGTGCTGTAATATCCATACCAGAATTCATGGCCATTCTAAAAAGTGTGGTACCAATTTGACACATACCACCGCCGATTTCATCTTTTATTTCAGTACCTTTAATAATCGCTTCCGGCAAATAACCATTTTCTGCCGTAAATGGACCGGCATATCTAATAGCTGAAAATTCTTCATCTGGTTTGATAAGCACACCATTTAAACGATCCACCGCATGGGCAATGTTTTTAATGCGATTGTTATGACTATCCTTGAAAGTAGAATAGCCAACCCCAATAATATCTTCTATACCTAAATTATTAACATCGGCAGTCTTAACGATCGGATCAGCAATATCTACCGACAAAGCCACGGTTTTGTTTACTTGAGTAGGATGATAATTTCTATCTTTAAAAGCTGAATTTAAATCAGAAAAAGTCTTTTCGGCGTTCAAGGTCAAACCACTTTGGCTAGCTTGAAACTCTTTTACCTTGCCATTTTCATCTACTGAAAATTTGGCATCATGCGGCAATCTATCTACCAAATAGCGCAAACTCTCTAGAAAAACTTTTACCCTTTCCTGGTTCAAAACAAAAATCGGATTTTTATCGGCGTCTCTTCCTACTTCCAGCCAATCCGCATATTGCTTAGGAGTTATTTCCCAATCATGACGGGCTTTGGTTTGGGGATCGATATAATTTAAAGAAATATCACCATAATTTAAAAACTGAGACAGATTTTGCGCCGCACTCTGAACGTCAGCTAATTTTATATCCGGCTCAAACAACTCGGCATTCACCACTACATCCCCCAAATATAGCTGACTTAAATTGTTTTGAATTTTGTTTATAATTTTTTCATAAGAAAACACTAAGCCCGACTGTTCTGGCACCACTTCATAAGCCAAAGGAGAAAGTGCTGTAATATGAATACCGGCATTGCGTGGACCAGTCGCTAAATTACCTAAACTATCTTTTAAAATATCCAATAAATTCACCCAATCTGTTCTGATAGGCACTCCCAGTTCATCATGATTAAAACGATAATACCAAGGGTAAATAGTCTGAGCCAGCCAGTCGCCACTACGCCCAACCGCAAACGCTTTTTGCCACAATAAATAGCTATCTAATTTTACTAACTCAGTAGAATTTTCTCCCAAAGAAACTGTGTTGATACGTATAGCGGTATGTTTACCATCCACCACCGCATCCAAACCAATACCGTCTTTAGCTAGACGATTATTAATTGTTTCAATAAAATTATCCAGGTCACTGCGTGACATACCTCCTAAATTATAACTATCTACATAGACTCCGGGATAAATGCGATCTTTATAACTAGCCACATAACTGGCCGAGGCAATCAGAGCCACGCTTAATGATAAAAAAATAATTAAAAAAAAGGTTAAGCTAATCTTTAGCCAAACCGGCATGCCTTTTTTAGTTGCCAATAAATTTAATGGCTTTTTTAAATTTAAATCTTCCATATTTTTATTCTTCTACCACGACAATCGGAATACTGCCGCCTAATTTAGCCTTGGGTAAGATGATTGTCAAAACCCCATTTTTAAACTCCGCTCGTGTCATTTCTGTCCTTATCTCTACCGGTAATACAATAGTGCGAGAAAACTTACCCCAATAGCATTCTTTATAAAAAAACTCTACTTCTTGATCAAACTCAAGTTGTCGCTGTCCTCGAATAGTCAAAACATCATTATGTAGATGTAGCTCCAAATTTTCCGGTTTACAACCAGCCATTGGCGCCACGACGATTATTTCTTTTTCAGTTTGGACAACATCAACTGCCAATTGCCCTTCCGACGAAATAGTTTCGGGATTACTTTGATTATTTTTCATAAAATCAGCTAACACTGAAAAATCTTCTTCATTGTTATCCAGCGGCAAAGAAAAATTTGAATTTGAGCTAATCATAAAAATATTAATATAAGATATTATACTCCAAATATAAAATATCCACAAAAATATTTTTAATCAAATAACATCGCTCGGACATCCTCATCAATCATTTGGCGATTCCAAATTGGGTCCCAAACTAAATTCACAGTAACTTCTTGTGCACCCAAGTATTGTTCCATTTCTGTTTGTACAGAATGAATAAGAGTCGGTCCTACCGGACAGCCCATACTGGTCAAAGTCATGGTCACAGTCATATGACCATTTTCAATTTCAATATCATAAATCAGCCCCAAATCCACCACCCCGATACCCAATTCTGGATCTAAAACAGTATTAAGTATCGCCCAATATGGTTGAGTGCGCTGTTCTTTAGGAATCGGTAATTCTTTTTTTACTTTTTTTTTCTTTGCTTTATTTTTAGCAGTCATAATCTAAAAATTTATTTTTTCTTTAAAGATTTCAAAGCATTCTGAAGCGCCGAGAAACCCAACAACGCACACTTTACCCGTCCTGGGCTAATAGGGACATGCAATAAATCGTAAATTTCTTCCGGACTCATTTTTTTAAGACTGGTTATTTTTTTACCAACAATTTCTTCTGTCAACAACGACATCGCCGCTTGAGAAATAGCACAGCCGTCACCCACAAAAGCTACGTCATCAACTTTGTCCTTGGTAACTTTTATGTCTAGCTGTAAACTATCCCCACACATGGGGTTGTATTCCACTACCCTAGCGGAACGTTGTGACAATTCACCGCTATGGCGAGGGTGCTGGTAATGGTCCAAAATTGTTTCCGAGTAAAGATCCATGTTAATTTTTAATTTTAAAAATTGTAAAAACTTTTTTCAAAGCTTTTTCAGCCCGATCGATATCTTGCTGGGTGTTATAAAAATAAAAACTTATCCGGGCAGTAGTAGTCACACCTAAACGCTGTACCAATGGTTGAGCGCAATGTAAACCGGAACGGATAGCCACTCCCTCTTGGTCAAAAATAGTAGCGATATCATGAGGGTGAACACCGTCCACAAAAAAAGACATTACCCCACCGCAATTCTCAATTTTTTGGGGAGAAAAAATTCTTACTGACTTATATTTAGAAAAACATTTTTTAGCATAAGCTAATAATTTACGGTCATGCGCAAGAATATTTTTCATACCTACCGATTGCAAATAATCCAACGCGGCGCCAAAAGCCACTACATCCGCAATGTTAGGAGTGCCGGCTTCAAATTTCATATACCCCCGATGATAAGTAGCTTCTTCTTGTCCGACTGTTTCTACCATATCGCCACCATATAGATGCGGAACCATATCGTCTATCAATGATTGTTTTATATACAACACACCCACACCCGTTGGACCAAGCATCTTGTGAGCAGAAAAAGCCAAAAAATCACAATCAATTTTTTTAACATTCACAGGATTATGACCGACTGTTTGCGCGGCGTCAACTACCGCTTTGGCACCAAATTTATGAGCCAAAGACACAATCTTTCCAACCGGTACGATTGTACCAGTAACATTGGACTCGCTGGTTACACACACCAATTTAGTCTTGGAAGATAATAATTTTTCATAGGCTTTCAAATCCAAAAGATAATCATCAGTCAAAGGGATTATTCTTAAGGCCGCACCTTTTTCTTTTGCTAGTTCCTGCCACGGCACCAAATTGGCATGGTGTTCCAAAGCACTCACTATAATCTCATCCCCTTTTTTGATATTCTTCCTCCCCCAAGAAACCGCCACGCAATTTAACGCTTCAGTGGCATTTTTAGTAAAAATTATTTCTTCAGGCTTAGCCTTTATAAAATCAGCTGTTTTGATGCGTACGTTTTCATATTGAGCAGTAGCCTCTTGAGATAAAGTATGGATACCGCGATGAATATTAGCATTGGAATGCAAATAAAAATTTTGTAATGCTTGCAAAACGAGTAATGGTTTTTGACTAGTGGAAGCATTATCTAAATATACCAGCGGATGACCATTGATCTTTCTTTTTAAAATAGGAAAATCTTTAATAAAATTATTTTTCATTTTTAATTTGAGAAAGAAATAGAACTATAGATTTACGAATTGAGTCTTTTATCTTTTCATCGGTTATGCTCGACAAATCGTTTTCAAAAAAACCTTCTACCAAAAGCGTTCGAGCTTCATTTTCAGACAAACCACGCGATAATAAATAAAACAAAGCATCTTCGTCTACCTTACCCACACTAGCCGCATGACCTGCTTTTACTTCATCGGTTTTAATTTCTAGATATGGCGCCGTTTTGGCGCTGGCTTTATCTGACAAAAGCAAAGTGTGATGAGAAAAATAAGTATCGGCACCAACGGCCACTTTTTCTACTTTCCAGATACCCTCTATATCCGCTTTAGATCTACCAGTAAGCACTGCTCGTACGCGAGCTTTTATCGAAGTATGAGGAGCGCGGTGTATAGCTTCAATCTTGGCCTGAAAAGAATTCTGATCCTTGCCTAAAATAAAAAATACACATTCACAACTAGCTCCTTTGGCGCGGGCATCTATCACCAAGTGCCTTTGGCCTTTCCAACCTTTTTTTAATAAACCAACCAAAAACAAATGAGTATTCTTCTCTAAAACAATAGTGTCGTTGGGTATGGTATTAAAAAAATTAATCATGTTAATAAAATTATCCAACCGATCCGGTCATTTCTAAAGCTAACAAACGATTTAATTCAACCGCATATTCCATAGGTAATTGTTTTACTATCGGACTGGCAAAGCCATTCACTATTAGCGTGGCGGCCTGCTCTTCACTCAAACCTCGGCTCATAAGATAAAAAAGTTCGTCTTCGCCAATTTTGGCCACAGTCGCTTCGTGAGCTATAGCGACATCCTGTTCTTTTATATCCATCACCGGATAGGTATCGGAACGAGAGGCTTTGTCTAGCATTAAGGCGTCGCAAACTACTCTAGTTTTTACTTTACTAGCACCTGGTACTACTTTTACCAATCCTCGATAAGTAGAGTGACCGCCTTTTTTACTAATTGACTTAGAAATTATGGTAGAGCTGGTGTTTCCAGACAAATGAATCACTTTTCCACCTGCATCCTGATGTTGACCTTCACCAGCAAAAGCTAAGGATTGAATTTCACCTTTGGCTCCAGGTTTACACAAAAGAATACTAGGATATTTCATAGTAACCTTTGAACCTAAATTACAGTCCAGCCAATACATGTGCGCATTTTCATAAGCCGCCGCTCGTTTAGTTACCAGGTTATAAACATTGCTAGACCAATTTTGAATAGTAGTATATTGTACTCGAGCACCTTTTTTTACAATGATTTCTACTACTGCGGAATGCAAAGAATCACTAGAATAAGTGGGTGCGGTACAACCTTCTACATAATGTACTGAACTGCCCTCATCAGCAATAATCAAAGTACGTTCAAACTGACCCATATTCTCGCTGTTGATACGGAAATAAGCCTGCAGTGGCAATTCTACGTGAACGCCTTTTGGAACATAGATAAATGATCCACCTGACCACACCGCTGAATTAAGAGCGGAAAATTTGTTATCTGCCGGTGGCACAATCGTACCAAAATATTTTTTAAAAATATCCGGATGGTGTTTGAGCGCATCATCGGTAGATTCAAAAATTACCCCCTGTTTTGCCAAATTCTCAGCCAAGGAATGGTAAACCATCTCAGATTCAAATTGGGCGCCGGTACCAGCCAAAAATTTTCTTTCGGCTTCTGGTATGCCTAATTTATCAAAAGTGTCTTTAATTTCTGAAGGTACTTCCTCCCAACTACGTTTTACTTTATCTTGAGGACGTACATAGTAGTGGATGTTGTTAAAATCTATACCGGACAAATCCGGTCCCCAAGCCGGCATTTTTTTCTTTAAAAAAATTTTATAAGCATTCAAACGCAAATCCAACATCCAACTGGGTTCAGATTTTTGAGCGGAGATTTCTCTAATTACGTCTTCATTCAAACCCCTTTTTGAAGCAAAAAAACTTTTAGTTTTGGTTTTAAAGCTAAAAGCATCGGTTTGACCGGTTTTGTCTAATAACTTCTTGGTTTTCTTAGGAACCGGCATAATTAACTAATTTTTAAGTAAAGCGTCATAACCGCCTCTTTCAATTTTTGCCACAATTTCTTTGCCACCTTGAGCTACAATCTTTCCTTTAGACATAATATGAATTTTATCTGGTTCAATAAAGTCCAAGATCTTTGGGTTGTGACTAACTATCACCAAAGCTAAACCTTGCTCTTTTTGGATAGTACCCACTTCAGTAGCTACGGTTTTCAAAGCATCAATATCTAAACCAGAATCAATTTCATCCAAAAATGCGACACTTGGTTTTAGTAAAGCCATTTGCAAAATTTCAGATTTTTTCTTTTCTCCACCAGAAAAACCTTCATTCACAAAACGACCAATGAAAGTTTGATCCATTTTTAACTTAGACATTTCCTCGCGCATCAAATTAGCAAAAGGACCAGGAGCGATTGGTACTGCTTTTGAGTCACGTTCTTTGGCCACAAAATTATGCGCCAACCTCAAAAAGCTACCAAAAGTAACACCGGCGATGGCTTGAGGGTGCTGAAAACCTAAAAATATCCCGGCTTGAGCACGTTCAGTTACTGACATCTTCAAAAGATTTTTTTTATTAAAAACCACTGAACCACCAGTAACTTCATACTTAGGGTTACCCATCAAAACAGACAACAGGGTGCTTTTACCCGACCCGTTTGGCCCCATAATGATATGAGTTTCACCACTATTTATTTGCAAAGAAACACCATTTAAAATCTTGGTGCTGCCGATAGCCGCGCGTAAATTTTTAATTTGCAGATTGGATTTTTTAATCATGAGATTATTATTTTATATCTACTATACTACTCAAAAAAACATGTAAAGTCAATGGTTAAAAATAATAAGTTATACTAAAATGGTATAATAAAAAGCCCCATTATTAATGGGGCTTTTTATTATTAAAATTATTTTTTAGTCTGAGCAAACTTGAAACTAGTATATCCTAAAAATCCAGCGACTAAAGTACCGATCCAACTCAACCACATTGGTACTTGCCAACCTGCCAAAATTATTGGGGCTTGGAAAATGACTCTTACAAAATGTAATACAGCCACCAAGGTCAACAGAGTACCGGCGATCAAAAAGAATGTTCTTTGGTTTACCGAGGGAGCATAAACTTCAGCGTGCCAACCATAATGAATAAGCATAGCAATCAAAATTAGATCAAAAACCATAGCGCCGGCTATAAAACTGGTACTAAAAGTCACACCCCAAAACATTACCGGAATATTGCCGGTAGCCATCCATACCAGCACCAAAAAATCTCCCACTATTAAACCGGCGGCAAATTTAGCTAACTCACGTAAAATATATTTATGATTATCCATATTAAAAATGGTTAAAAATAACATAATTTTATTATAACACAATTGTACTATCCCACCAAAAAATACTTGAAAAAAAATAACTTACAATATATAATATAGTAAGTTAAAATTTAATATTTATTTAAAAGAATATGAAAAAAGAAAAAATTATTTTTTGGACAACCACTATCATAATCTTTTTATTTGAAGAGGTGATGACCGCTCTCACCTCCCAAAGTGAAGCTGCTAAAGAAGGAATGGCTCATTTAGGCTACCCAACATATTTTGGAACAATGCTTATGGTTTTTAAAGTTTTAGGTGCTATCGCTTTAATAACACCTCAAATACCAAAACGTGTCAAAGAGTGGGCCTACGCCGGTTTCGGCTTTGATTTCATCGCCGCTTTTGTAAGCTTAGTAGCAGTTGATGGATTTAGTACTATGTCTTTACTGCCTTTAATTTTTATCGGCATCTTGGCCGCCTCATACCAATCATACCACAAACTAAATCCCGGAACTGTTTAATAAAAAAAAATAAAAAACACCTTATTATTTAAGGTGTTTTTTTGCGTCTGATAATCAACATGATTGAAAATAGCGCATTGGCAATAACCCAAGTTCCGGGAAACAATACCGTGATGATATTGTAATTAGCAAGAGCCAGCACACTCAAACCATGACGAAAGGTGGTTATCAAATAAAAAATTAATGTTTCTGAATTTGGATCGTGCCAAGATTTTCTTACAGTTGGCGCAAAACCAAGCATGTCTATTGTTGAAAGCAATATTATTGAAAGTACTGGCTGTTTTACGAACAACCAAAGAGGTATCGCCAACAAAGCTAAAATAAAAAATACTATATCTATACTCTTAATATCTTTATTGCCATTTTTAAACCCAAGGATAAAAATGAAAAAGGAAATCACCGCTACCGCTAAGGTCACCAAAGAACCTATACCAGCGCCAGCACTAGTCTGCAAAGCGTAAATAATTCCTGTGCTAATAGCCCATATAAGCCAAGAAAAAATATGCGGTCTAGTTCTTCCTATTAACAAGTCACGGATATAGGGAGTATAGCCAACAAAAGTCAACACTATGGCAATAACGCCGATTATATTTTTTATGGATTCAAACTGCATTGAAATATTTAAAATATATAAATTACTATATAACAAAATCACCCAATTGCATAGGGTGATTATCTGGAGCGGAGAGGGAGGGATTCGAACCCTCGATGCGGTTTTAACGCCGCATAACACATTAGCAGTGTGCCGCTTTCGACCAACTCAGCCACCTCTCCAGGAAAATAAAATTGTGGTATAATTGTAGCAGAAAAATAAAAATAGTCAACAGCCCTATAATGAAAAAAATTATCTTCTACCTACTGTTATTACTCAATTTTTTACTACCACTAGCCATAATATCAAATACGCTAGATGGCGATTTGGGTTGGCATTTACGTTTTGGACAGAGTCTACACACTGAAGCCTTTCCATATTTAGACACTTACACTTATTCTAAATATGGCACTCCTTGGACTAACCACGAGTGGGGTGGAGACTGGTTATTTTGGTTGGTTTACTCAAAAATTGGATACTTCGGCTTAGTTTTTATCACCTCACTAGCCATAACTTTGGCTTTCTTGTTTATCGCCGTCGCCTTTTCTCAAAAAATTAACTCGAAATTTTTGGCCATATCCTTAGTGTGTCAGTGGTCGCTGACACATATTTTTGTGGCGCGCCTAGCGATGTTTACCCCGCTATTTATGGCGTTAACTATCTTTATACTAGAAAAATCTAAAAAACAGTCGTTATTTTTATACGGCCTTATTCCAACCATATATTTATGGTCGGCTATACACGGTAGTTGGATACTGGCTTTTATAATTATCAACATTTACCTGTGTGGAAATATTCTAAACCGATTGATACCAGCGAAATATCAGCTGTGGGCAAAAGAAGACACCTGGAAAAATAATTTTATTTATAAAATTATTTTAATCCAAATCACCGCCGCCGCCACAACAATCATCAACCCTTATGGAATAAAAATTTGGCAAGAAATCATTGCTTATTTTGGACAAAACTATTACAAAGCGCACATCACTGAGTGGGTACCTAGCTATACTTTCCCCATATTTTGGAAAATATTAATTATCCAAACCATTGCTCTAGTATTTGTAATATATGGCTTTAAGAAAAAGAAAATTAGTCTGGATAAAATTTTATTGTTTTGTGCTTTTTATTATGTAGCTATCGCCTACAAAAGACAGGCTATTTTGATCGGTCTACTATCGGTTCCGGTATTAAATAACGTTAGTGACCGAGCGCTAATCGTTCTAAAAAACAATAAATTTTATGAAAATAACCTAAATAAAAAACTGATTTATTTTTTCTTGATTTTTACTTTAATAATTTTATCTATTAGCTACATCTTAAAAACCAATTTTAACAATGATATTTGGAAACAAAAAACTGTTACCGAGAATAATTCTCTCCCCTATGAAGGAACTAGATGGCTAATAAACAACTCCCAACCAAGAACAAAAATTTTTAATGAATTTAGTTGGGGTGGATATCTAAATTGGAATTTACCAAATGATTTAATATATTTTGATGGACGCGGAACCGCCACCTGGATGTATGACCAAAAACACACTATGCTGGAACATTATTTTTCAGTCCTAGATAGCCAGAGCGGCCTCACCGAAATAAAGCAAGACGGTGTTGACTATGTATTTTTAAGAAGAACAAATTTCATACCCATGGCCAAACCAGATCTAGTGAACAATTGGTTTTTTGGAACCAGCTACCAAGGTGCATACACACAAGCCACTACATTGGAACAAAGCCTTGAAAAATCCACTGATTGGAAAAAAG
>Ga0066639_10001738_pt1 | contig 19376 bp, 16 predicted proteins | sample CryGeyCG2114_010_2_FD_59504 | JGI IMG/M metagenome (GOLD analysis project Ga0066639, IMG submission 59504) | Groundwater microbial communities from aquifer - Crystal Geyser CG10_big_fil_rev_8/21/14_0.10 | ecosystem: Environmental > Aquatic > Deep subsurface > Groundwater | place: USA: Utah...
TTCCCGGGATTAGAAATTGAAAATTTGTAATTAGAAATTATTGTGATGATATCTTCGTATGCATCCATGGTACCGGCACTTGGTCTGCCATGTATCATCAGTGGCAAATCGTGTGTAATTGCAAACTCAATTTGCTTTTTAAACAACTCTTTTTGATTATCCTTAACACTTAATTCGTCATTCTTAATTCTGTAGTAGTCAAGTCCACACTCCCCCACCGCAACCACTTTTGGGTGCCTTAACAATTCTTCCAGATATGTCGATATATCAATATATTCCGACGCTGTTTCTGTGGGGTGAATGCCGATAGCTGCGAAGAGGTGTTCATAGTGCTCCGCAAGTGCCACGGCCTCTTTTGATGTCTTTAAATCAGTGCCGATGGTAATCGTCGCAATTCCTTTTTCTCTCATCTCCGCAATCACTTCATCGCGGTCTTCATCAAACTGTGGGAAATTGAGATGCGAGTGTGCGTCAAAATATTTCAGCTCCATATCTAAATACGCGCAAAGAGAGTGTCAGGTTTTTTGTTTGCTTTGACTGCCTCTTTTATCGCCACGTTTGTCTCTGGCATAAATGGATAGAGCATACGTCCAACGATGTAGAGTCCCTGCGCAAGTTCGGCAATAATTTGTTTTGCCTCATTCGGATTTGTCTTTATCAATTTAAACGGCTCTGTGGTGGTTATTTTTTCATCAAGTGCGCCAATTTGCGCCCACACACAATCAAGCGCCTCGTTGAATGCAAAGCGCTCCAGCGTATCAGTGTATTCTTGTGCAAACACCACCGGCGGCGGAATCTCTGCGGGACCATCCAGGTTGTCCTCCGCCATTTTCATGATGCGCGCGGTGAGATTGCCAAGACCGTTTGCAAGATTTGCGTTATACGCCTCCACGAATTTCTCTTCGGTCATGTCAGAGTCCTCGGTGGGATGAACGTGGCGAAGGAGGAAGTAGCGCACCGCGTCCGTGCCATATTTCTCCACAAGCGCCATCGGGTCTATCACATTGCCAAGCGATTTGCTCATTTTCTGTCCGCCGCTCGTGATAAAACCATGATAGAAAATGTGGTCGGTATTCGGCACGCCGGCAGATATAAGCATTGCCTGCCACATCAATGACTGAAAGCGCACCTGGTCTTTGCCCGCCATTTGAAGCGTTTCCCCATTCACCCAAAAATTCTCAAAGTTTTTCTCATCGTCACCTCCCCAGCCGAGTGTGGAAATATAGTTGGCAAGCGCATCAAACCACACATACATCACATGCTCGTCGTCCCCGGGCACCGGCACGCCCCAGTGCAAACGCTCTTTGCGCCGTGAGATGGAAAAATCAGTAAGCCCATTCTCCACAAACTGCAGTGCCTCCTTGCGCCTCACTTCAGGAATCACACTCTCTTCTTTTTTAAGATATTCCGTGAGTTTGCCAGCATACTTTGAGAAGCGAAAAAAGTAATTCTCCTCGGTCACTCTTTCCGGTTCACGGTCGGGGTGAAACGGGCACTTTCCATCTTCCAAGTCACGCTCGGTCAGATAGCGCTCGCACCCCACACAATAAAGCCCCTCAAAAGTGTCTTTGTAGATGTCTCCCGCCGCATCACAACGCTTCCACATTTCTTGCGCTGCCTGTATGTGGCGCAGATCGGTAGTGCGAATAAACGCATCATTTGAAAGATTGAGCCCCATTTTGAGGGCGTCAAAGGTCGCGGCGTACTCATCCACATACGTCTGTGGTTCCTTCCCCGCTTTTATCGCTTCTTCATATATTTTTTGGCCATGTTCATCTGTGCCGGTGTTGAAAAAGACCTCATCCCCCATCAGACGCCAGTAGCGCGCAAGCGCGTCCGCCTGCACTACTTCAAGCGCATGCCCGATGTGTGGCCTTGCGTTTACATATGGAAGTGTGGTGGTTATGTAGCGAGATTTCGTGCTCATGCGGAAGTGTCGTCCTCAACCGCCGCGAGTGCCCTGTTTTTCTTTTGAATATCATTCGTGAACTCCATGAGTGCGGCGGCAATCGGAACAGAGAGAAGAATACCCAAAAAACCGGCAATTTGCGCGCCGATAATAAGTGCCAGAATCACAAGCAGTGCGGGTACACCGACCACTTTATTGACCACCAGCGGATAGATGAGGTGATTTTCAAACTGCTGAATGATGACATAGAGCCCAATAATGATGAGTCCGAGTGTCACCCCGCCCGTTACAAACCCCACCGCAATTGCCGGAATACTTGCCAAGACAGGTCCAAAAAGCGGAATAAGCTCAAAGGCGGCCGCAAGTATCGCAAAAAGAAATGCATGTTTTACCCCCATGATGGTGAGACCCAAATACACCAACACACCGATGATAAGCATGAGAAGCAACTGTCCTTGCATCCACAAACCAATCTTGTGCTGGCTTCGACGCCAAAGATCAATCGCATACTTTTGATGCCGATACGGTGTCACTACTTGCAAAAACGAGACAATGCCGTTTTCTTGCACGGTGAGATAAAACGAAAAGACAATGATGAGGGCAAGTGACAATGCGCCACCAAAGATGGTGCTCACTGTTGCGAAGACACTTCCCGGGATATCGGTGAGGTATGAACGGAATCCGGATACGACTTCACCTACGCCAAACGTATCCGGAAGAACACCGCCTGTTGAAAGAAAACCTACCTTACTTAAGAGTGCGGAGAAATCAAGCGTGCCAAGATAGTCGGGAACCGTTGAAAGAAACCCAACCGTTTCAGACAACAGTGGCGGCACTACAAAGTAAAACACCCCGAAAATCCCGAGTGCAATGATGAGATATACAAACACCACCGACGGCAAGCGCGGAATTTTATATTTCATGAGCCAGCGCGCCGCGGGCTCTACCGCGGAGGCAATCACCACCGCCGTCAGAAGAACCAGTACAATGTCGCGCAAAAGAAACAGGGTGTACGCAAGCGCGAGTACTATCAGGGTCTTCACAATCGTGCCCGTAGTAATATTGATTGAAAGCGGTGTGTCGAGATTCATCTTCATAACGTTATCATACCACGAGGTGTCGCGGTGCCCATTATTCAGCGACAACGCGGTCTTGCCCTGTCTTGAATGCCGGATCATTATCAAGCCGAGTAGAGAGTGCGCGGAATGTACTCCCCAGCGGTGTTTTGGTCACGCGGTCAATACCTGCCGCCACGCTGTCGCTAATCAAGAGCGGAGACGTACCCACCTGACTCACACTTGGCACAAAACGGATCTGGAATGCAACCTCTTTTGGCGCGCCCGAAAATCCCGTTCCGGCCGGCACATCCCCCGCCTGCCAAGTCACTTCTCCGCCGATTGTGTTGTACGAAATCGACGCATCAGACGGGCTCACTCCCCCCACCCACTCCACCGATGCCGGAAGAGAGGCGCGCACCACAACCTGTGCCGCATCGTTCACCGCATTGGTGAGCGACCACACCACGGTGTAGGTCGTTTCTTGCCCCACAACAGGAGGTAGAGGGCCACTATTGTTCAACGGGCCACTGAAATACAAGATTCTACTTGAAAGCGCCAGATTTGCCGCAACCGAAATGCGAGACTGTTCACTCACGCGCACACTCGGAACCGAAGGGTCATCACCCAGCACGCGCCCGGAAAAAGAGACCGTCATTGTGATGTTTGGGCTGCCGCTCAAACCGACAAGTTCTGACGCGCTTAAAATACCGAGGGTAAAGTTTGCGCTTCCCGAAGCACCGGCATCCACACTCGCGAGTGCGGGTAATGTGCGCTTATCAAATATGAGCGTGCGATCGCTTGAGCGATAAAACCCACTTCCCGCCGAAAGCAAACTCTCATTCAATGCATTCCCCGAAAACTTAATTTCAACCACCGCGTCGGTGATGCGCGCCGGCAGATTATTCTTCCACGTTACATCGGCACGCACGGTGCGCCCCGCGCTCAACGTGTGTTCTTCGCCTTCGTCTCCTCCCACAAGGAGATGCACGTCAACCGACGGCCTCGTCAACGCAAGAGAGACGGGAATCGTCACGAACGGCGTTCCAAGCTCACGCTCGTTTGCTTCCGAACGAAGCCCCACCGCAATGCGAACAATACGCTCCTCACCGTCTTGCCCATCAAAACGTCCCGTGAGCGTAATACGCTTTTTGCCACCGGCGGGAATGTCCCCCAATGTCCACGTATCGGAACCGGACACGGGTTCGGGCGACGCGCTCAAAAATGAAAACCCGAACGGGTAGTCGGCATGTACTACGATACCCTGAAGCGGACTTACTGAATTGGAAACAATATCGATGGTAAACGTTGCCGAATCACCTGCGCTGATTGTTGATGGCCCCGCAACAGACACGGAAATGGGCGCCGACGAAATAAGCACCTCGTACTCACGTTCTTTTACAAAAATCGCATTAGAGCCCGACACGCGATATTCCACCGTAATATGAATTTTTTGAGTGCTTTCTTCTTCGCCAAAGAGCGCCGCAGAGACCGTCTTTGTCACCGTGTCATTAAAACCTATTGAGCCAAGTGACTCACGATGCCGTGGCAGTTCGCGAGATACGTCATCGGCGCGACGCGTACCGTCAGGATATTCCACAATCAAATCCGCAACCTCAAGCGTCGTCGCGTTCGTATTTTTTACTTCAATAGTCAACTCCAACGGCTCGCCGGCATTCACCGATACCGGGCCGGACACCGCAATGTCAACGTTTGAAGACGAAACAATATTTCTGCTTCCGGTGAGAAAATAGAGCGCGCCGCCAAGCGCAAGTAAGAAAAAAATACTTGCGCCGACAAAAAACCATCGTATCCATTTGCGTGGTCGTTGTGTCATTGGTTCTTCTGATGGTGTGTCGCCAGATGGTGGTTGCATCCAAGAGCGCGGCACCGACGATGATTCATCGGGTCGAAACGAGCTTCGGTGTGTTTCTTTTGGAAGCGCAGAGCCCCGTTCGTTGAGCTCTTGTGCGAGAGAATCAATAGAGCTCCGTTCGGGACGCTTCCCCGGCTGCATATCGTCCATATACCTCAAAGTATATCGCCGAAACCCTGATGCGTCCAATCGGCCATGCAAACATCGCGCTATAACTGGCTCGCGACAAGCGCGTCATTAATGTCACGAACAAGTATGGACGAGAGACGAGATGCGCTTGAAAGCGCGCGCGTGTCATCAGCACCCATCACGTCACGATACGGACCGGTGTGCACAAAATACCCAAGCGCGTGTAGGATGCGCGCTACCGTAATAGCTTCAACGGTGCGACGATCCTCTGTGCGAAAAAGCGTAATACCGCGCATCACAATATCAAAAAGGTCTTGAATGTGTTCCTCACCGGTGACCAGTCGAAGCACAAGCCGTGAAAGGCGTGCGGTTGCCACACGCGCATCAGATGAGAGTCCGCGGAGCATGTTTGCGCGCGGTGAGACGTTGGTGATTCGCCAGACGGCGCGCCCGCGCACAAGCGATACATGGCAGTGCGCATATTCATGAAGCGCGTAACGATGCCGAGAGCGGAGTGTGCGCGCACTCTGTGCGCGGGCGCGCACTACGCCATCCTCCGGCGTGAGCAATATACAATCCACATCGGCATCTCCCGCGCAGTACACTCGCAACACAAATGCGTCAGTGTGATGTTTTTGGTAACTCATGAAATAAGCAACGTCACGCGCACATTGTCATCACCAAGAGAAATCGCCTCTCCATCATCGCGTGATTCAAAAAGAATACCGTCGAGTGACAATTTATTTATCAGCTCATCACGTTCTTTTTCAAGACGCGCACGCGCATCCCCTTCAGCATGCACCACCATGGTCGGCCGATCATTGGGAGACAGCCCCTTACTTTTGCGCATATCCTGTACGCCACGCACGAAATCACGCATCTCCCCCTCCTCTCTTAGCTCTGGCGTAAGCGTATTGTCCAGCCACACCTCATCATTCAATGTGCTATCAATTGTCACTTTTTTCACGTTCACCTCGTCGGCAATAATTCCAAGCAATTCACTCTTTCCTTTCAACTTTTCGCTTTTCATCTTCAGCTCCGCGAGTGGCTGTCTCACCTTCATTCCCGTACGCGTACGCACCTCAAGCCCAAGTGACACGATACTGCGGACTGCCTCCATATCTGAAAGTGTCTGCGCGTCCGGATGCACGACGGCGCTCCACGATTCCAAATGTACACTCTCCTTCGCGCCACCAACCTGCTGGTACACATCTTCCGCAAGAAACGGCATAAACGGCGCAATAACTTTTGCAAGCTCAAGCAGAATATGTTTTGTCGTACCGAGTGCTTTTCGCGCTTCCTCGCCTCCATTTTTGAATCGTTCGCGCGAACGACGAATATACCACTGCGAAAGGTCCGCAATAAACTCACGAATCGCGCGCGCCGCCTCAAGCACTTTGTATGCGTCAAGATTACTTGTCATCCCCATATGGAGCGTGTCGAAACGCGCCAGAATCCACACATCGAGAGCATTATCGGAGCCGCGGTTTGCTTCGTGCGGCACGCTGTCACGATAGAGTGTGTAGAAGTGGAGAGAGTTTTGAAGCAGATTAAATACTTTCTTTACAATTTCATCTACCACTTTTTCGTCAAAGTTTTTGGATTCCCCGGGCTGGTTGATGGTATACATCCAAAAACGCAACGCGTCCACGCCATAGCGGTCAATCATGTGCCACGGATTCACCACATTGCCCACGGATTTACTCATCTTTTTTCCCTCCGCGTCCAAAATGTGTCCGAGAGATATCACGTTTTTATATGCCTTTCCTTTGCCCATGAGTACGCCCACCGCGTGAAGCGTATAAAACCATCCGCGGGTTTGGTCAATTGCCTCTGAAATGTAATCCGCCGGGTATCCCGGCCCGTCCACCCACGCGGTGTTTTCAAACGGATAGTGGTCTTGCGCAAGCGGCATGGCGCCGGAATCAAGCCACACGTCCATCACCTCGGGTGTGCGCGCGAGCATTTTCCCCGACGCACTCACCAGTTGAATATTGTCAATATACGGACGATGCAAATCAAGTTCGTAGTACTCATTATGTGGCAGTGGAACAAACGAGACCTCCCGCCACTCGCTTGTATCGAAACGCCAATCTACCGCATCTTTTAAAGTGATTGAGCGCTCCGTGTCGAGCCCATTCATCGCCATCACAAGCGCCTGAAGCGGCGCCTCGTGGCTCACGATAAGCACCGTCTCGTTTGTATACACCGCGTCGATATCGTAGATAAAATCTCCGAGACGGCGCTTGAGGTCGTTAAGCGTCTCGCCACTTGTGGGCGCCTTGGCAAAACGCTCGCGTGTTGTGGGAATCATTTTTTCGTAATCACTCCACCGCTTTCCTTCCAAAACTCCCGTATCAAGCTCCTGCACACGACGATCAAAAATAATCCCGTCACGCGTAATACCCAGCGAATCCGCAATGAGTTCCGCGGTCTCTCGTGTACGCAGAAGAGGCGATGCGATAATTTTTGTTATCCCTTTTCCCCGAAGTGCTTCTGCGGAGCGACGCACCCCCGCTACCCCCGCATTCGTGAGGTGATGCACATTATCAACGCGCGATGAGATGACACCACTGGTATTACTCTCCGATTCTCCGTGGCGCATGAGAATGTAGTGATTACCCGATTTTTTCGTATGTGCGCGAAGGTCATCAATGGAACCAACCACCACGCGCTCATTGCCGTCTGCGGTTTGCCACACCGGAAGCGGTGTTGCCCAATAACGTTCACGCGAGAGAGCCCAATCCTTCACCTCGGAAAGCCACTCCCCAAAACGTCCATCGCGAATGTGTTCCGGCTCCCAGTGTATGGTTTTGTTTTCTTTCAAAAGCTCCTCGCGCAATGCCGACATGCGAATGTACCACGAATCCCGCGCGTAGTAGATAAGTGGTGTTTTGCAACGCCAGCAATGCGGATATGAGTGCGTGTATTTTTCTTTTGCAAAAAGCAAGTTGCGATGCGCGAGGTCCTTGATGATGTCCACCGCGACATCTTCGTCCTTCACAAAACGCCCTTCAAGAAAGCCGAGCCCTTTCAAAAAACGTCCGGTATCGTCGACAACGTGTTGTTTTGGCAGTCCGATTGCCGTGCCCAATTCAAAGTCCTCCTGCCCATACATCACCGCCGTGTGCACGATACCCGTCCCGTCTTCGGTGGTCACAAAATCCGCAGGGTACACCTGATACATCGTGGAAAGTTTCTCCTTTTCACTTTTCGAAATTGTTTTTTGGAGAAAATCAAAGAGCGGTTCGTACATGAGTCCCACCAGCTCCGAACCAAGAATTGTTTTTGACGGTTTTGCACTTGGAAAGTGTTTCCCCGCCAAATCTTCGGCGAGAATGTATTGAGCGCCCTCGTGCAAGACAATCGCGTATTGGATTTTCTCTCCCACCGCGAGCGCCACATTTCCCGGTAAGGTCCACGGCGTCGTTGTCCACGCAAGCAGATACACATCGCCGGAAATGCCGATTTTTTCGGGATTTTTCACCTTAAACTTGGCGGTAACCGAAAGTTCGGTATCATCGTGATACTCCTGTGCCAATTCATGACTTGAAAGCCCCGTGCCGCACCGCGGACACCACGGCACCACTTTGTAATCTTTATAAAGCAGTCCGCGAGCATCCACGTGCTTGATGATATTCCATACCGATTCAATATATTCCGGCTTGTAAGTAACGTAGGGGTCCTTTTGATTTACCCAGTAACCAAGTCGCTGGGTAAATTGTTCCCATTCATCAATATATCTCCACACGCTTTCACGACACTTTTCATTAAATGCGGCAATGCCGTATTCTTCAATTTCTTTTTTTGATTTAAGGCCCAATTCCTTTTCAACTTCAAGTTCAACCGGCAAACCGTGCGTGTCCCACCCCGCTTTTCTGCGCACGTGGAATCCGCGCATTGTTTTGTAGCGTGGGATGACGTCTTTGAACGCGCGCGCTTCAATGTGATGTATGCCCGGCCTGCCGTTCGCCGTCGGGGGGCCTTCATAAAAAATAAACTCCCTCTTTTGTGCGCCACCAAAAAGGCGTTGCCACCATGAAGCGGGAGTGCTGATTGCTGTCTGCGCGAGTGATTTCTCAAAAACACCCTTCTCTTTCCAGAATGCGAGGATTTCTTCCTCACGTTTGGCAATCGGGCTTTTGGTCACGATAGTATCGGAGAGCGTTCGGTTTTTCTTGCTGTTCTCTGCCATAACCCCCCCATCATAACAGATTCTGGTTGCTCTATTAAGAGCTCATCCTATTTTAGGTATAGACCTACATTCTCTCCGGCACTTTGATACCAAGCGTCCACAAGCCATTCTCCAAAATCTGCCGTACCGCGGAAACGATTCCGAGGCGAACGGATGATGTGCTGTCTCCTTCCACCACAATCGTCTCTTGCGCATACCAACTATTAAATTCGCTCGCAAGTGAAAGCAAATAGTGCACAACCGTTTGCGGTGCGCTGTTTTTCATCGCATCTTCAACGATATCTGAAAAGCGAGCGGCGAGGCGCACAATATTTCGCGCCTGTGGCACCGCGCGCAGGGTGTCCGCGTTTTCCTGTGGTGCAAATCCCGCGCCTTTTCCTTTTGCCAAAAGTGAACCCGCACGCACAGCCGTGTATTGCAAATACGGACCGGAGTCGCCTTCAAGCGAAAGCGCTTGCTCCATGTCAAAAATGATATCTTTGCCCGGCGCTTGTTTGAGGATTGCATATTTGAGCGCGCCCACGGCAATTTCGTTTGCGATCTTGTCGTTGCCATCGTTTGTTTTTTCTAACACGCGCGACTTGGCTTCATTTATGAGAGACATCGCGGTTATCACCGAGCCGGTGCGCGAGCTCATTTTCCCCGTCGGCAAGCGAAGCATGCCGTGTGAGTGGTGTTCTGTTTTTTGCGCCAATTCCGGATACACTTCCCGCATTGCGGCATGCACCACCTTAAAATACCCATCTACTTCATTGCCGGTGATAACGACGGAGCGGTCGTATTGATATCGCTCATACTTTATCTGCGCCAGCGCGAGCTCTTTTGCCTCGTATGTCGGAATGCCGTGCGCGTTCACAAATACGCGTGTATGCAAACGCGGGTCACGCTCTTCCCCATGAAAAACGAGTGCGCCGCTTTCTCCCCTTGCAAATACTTTATCAACATTTTTCTCCACGACTTCTTTGCCGCGCGGCGCCGCTTCGCTTTCAAAAAAGTATTCATCAAATGTGGTACCGAGAAGCGCGTACATTTTTTCAAACCCCTCAAGTGTTTCTTTTCGCCCCTGTTCATACAACGCGTTCACTTCAGAGTCGCTCTTTTCATAAATCGTTTTATTGAGTGCGTCTATTTCTTCTTTGTGTGTGTCATACGCCTGTGCTCCCGTGGCATATGCATCACCCCATGTGAGAGACGAATTTTGTTGTTTGCCCCAAATCGCCTTGGCGACATGCACGCCCACATCTCCTTGATAATTCGCACGCTTCACTTCGGCGCCTGAAAATTCAATCAGCCGTGACAGTGACTCGCCGATTGCATTGCTCATCAAATGCCCGATGTGAAATTCTTTGAACGGATTCGGGTCGGTGTATTCAATGATTATTTTTTGCCCTTTGAGCGTGTCGTTTCCACCAAGCTCCTCTTTTGGTGGAGCAAACAATACATCCGCACGCGCGTCGTCTGAAAGCGTGAAATTGATGAAGCCGGGCCCCACCACTTCAATCTTCTCAACAAAATTGACCAGAGGCTCGGCCTCTAGTAATTTCTTGATTTCGTCTGCGTTTTCGGGCGGGTTTCCACCGAGTATGAGCGCAACATTCGTCGCATAATCACCGTGCGCCAAATCCGCGGGATGCTCAACAGCGAAATCAACTTTGGGAAATCCAAGCTCTTCAATCGCTTTTTCTATCGCGTCGTGTATTTCTCTGCGAATCATAGGGCCATAATAGCAGATAGCCCCCACCCAAGCGAAGCTTGGGTGGGGGTCTGATTCAGAGGCCACAGACCTCCGTGATAATTGCGAGAACTTCCTGGTGGAGCACTTCTGGCGGCTGCTCGGCGTCCACCACACGGTGCGGACGAAACCGAAGGTGGTCCGATATCCCCGCACGAACTCGACCCTGAAACCCTCGGCCCCGTTCGTCAAAGAAATCCACCGAGCACGCCCTCGCACGATGTCGCCTTTCCGCAACCGCGAGAGCTACCTCAAAAAAGATGTTGAAGTCGGGCTCCTGCCCATGACGTGACCGCTTATCAATCACGTGGAACATCTGACGAACCTCCTCGTCCGCTCTCTGTCCGCAAATCTGGTACCCCCACGTTGACTCAGAAAAACGGTCGCATACAACGTGGAGACCGCGGCTACGCGCGGGTAGGATTTCGTTTCGGACATGGTAGCTTCGCATGGATTCAACCATAAGCATGTGTTCCCATGCATTAAGTGGCGGTTCCCACGAGCCCTTGAAAACCCGCCGAAATTCCTTGAGAAACGGCGAGTCACCACCTGGTTCATGAGTGAAGAAGAATTTTTCCGGAGAGAGGTTCTTCTTCAGAAAGTCCATTGTGGTACTTTTCCCGGAACCGCCAATGCCAGTGAGAACAATGAATCTCCCTTTCATACTATCCTCCGATCCTGAAATTTGCGTGTCTATTCCACAGAAACCCTACATCACCAGAGAGATTCTGACAATTGCGGACATTGCGCAGAATCAGTATTCTATGTGACAGAAGAACCCCGTCAATTCGTAAATAAACCCCCTACAAGAGAAAGGTTTTATCTATGCGACAGTATCTGAACGCACTCCGAGATATCATGTTGAACGGAGTAGACCGGGAGGGTCGGAACGGCTTCACTCGGGCACTCTGGGCCATGCAGCTTCGTTTTGACTTGCGCGAAGGATTCCCCGCAGTCACGACAAAAAAACTGGCGTTCAAGTCAGTGCTCGGTGAGCTGTTATGGTTCCTTGAGGGCGGCACGCGCAACGGTCGGGCAGACAATAACCGACTCAAGGAAATCATGGGGCAAGAGCGAACCATCTGGACTGGCAACGCAGAATCGTCATACTGGAAGCCCCGCGCCACTTTCCCCGGAGACCTTGGGAGGATCTACGGGGTACAGTGGCGCTCCTGGCGAAGCTCTTATGGGGCCGTTGACCAAGTCGCAGAGGCAATCAAGAAACTGCGAGAGGACCCGCACGATCGCCGAATCATGGTCACCACGTTCAACCCCGGTGAACTGGATGAAATGGCCCTACCACCTTGTCACATGTTCTTCCACTTCTTCGTGGCAGATGGTTGGCTGTCGACACACATGGTTCAGCGAAGTTGCGACATGTTTCTCGGCGTGCCATTCAACATCGCTTCGTACGCGCTTCTCACACACATGGTCGCGCAGGTGGTCGGACTCAAGCCGCACGAGCTCGTGATCTCGCTTGATGACGCCCACGTCTACCACGACCACTTCGACGCAGTGCGAGAGCAGCTCTTGCGTAAACCGCACGCAAAACCACGTCTCCGCATCAACACCTCTGTTCGTGGAATCGATGACTTCACGATGGAGGACTTCTCGCTCGAGAACTACGTACACGATCCCCCAATCAAAGCAAAGATGGCGGTGTAGAGACCGGGGCACCCGTGGGCGCAATGCGCCCACGGGTTTTCGTTTTTAATACATACTGCTAAATACTCGATACTGTCAAATAACAAAAACTCCTCCGAACGGAGGAGTTTTTGTTATTTGATTTCAATTCCCATCGAGCGAGCGCTACCGGCAACGATTTTCATTGCCGCATCAATGTCGTTTGCGTTTATATCTGGCATTTTGCGTTCAGCGATTTCTTTCAACTGCGCTTTGGTGATGGTGCCCGCGCGTGAGAGGTTTGGCTTGCCAGAGCCCTTTTCCACGCCAGCGGCTTTCAAAAGTAAGCTCGAGACGGGCGGTGTTTTAATCACAAAATCAAAACTGCGGTCTTCATACACATTCATCGCCAGCGACACCTTTTCGCCTCGCATTTCCTGCGTTGCCTCGTTAAACTTGCTAACGAATTCGCCAATGTTAATCCCCGCTTGACCAAGCGTCGGCCCTAAAGGGGGCGCTGGCGTCGCGGCACCACCCATAATCTGCAATTTCAACTTTTTAAGAATTTGTTTTGCCATGCTTTAGAAATTAGGTCAATTAGAAATTTGTCATTGAGTTAGATTTTCTTAACTTGGAGAAAATCTAACTCGACCGGTGTCTCACGTCCAAACATAGAAACAAGCACTTTCACCTTGCCACGCTCCTCGTCAACTTCAGACACCTTTCCTTCAAACTCCTTGAATGGCCCGTCAATTATAGTGACGACATCGCCCTTCTGCAAGTCAATCGCATGTTTCGGCGTGTCCGCATTCATGCGCCCAAAGAGCTCGTCAATTTCATCCTGTCGCAAAGGGACGGGGTGTACCCCTGAACCGACGAAGCCGGTCACGCGCGGCGTATTGCGCACCACATACCATGAGTCGTCGGTGACAATCATATCCACAAGCACATAGCCCGGATATATCTTTTCTTCTTCCTCAACACGTTTCCCGCGCTTCACTTTAATCTTTTTTTCCGTTGGCACAATTACGGCAAAGATTTTGTCCTCCATACCAAGTGACTCCACACGCTGTTTCAAGTTACGCGCGACGGCATCTTCGTAGCCGGCATATGTGTGGATGGCATACCAGCTTCGCTCACCCGTTGTGTGTTGTCGTGCCATAGGTGTTGAAAAAATGATTAGAGAACAATCTGCAAGAGTTTGCCAAAGATAAAATCAAACACGCCGAGGTATGCGGCGGTCACCAACGAGATAACAATAACAAGTGCGGTAAAGAAAATCGCCTGTGCTCGTGTTGGCCACGAGACGTGCTTTAATTCTCCGCGCGTATCTTTGATGTATGTGCCGAGGCGTGACATAGGTATTTCTTACTAAAAAACCCCCGCGGGGGTGTCTCTATTACGACATCTATCATACACCCCGGTCACAAAAAAGTCAATTATTCTTGATTTCCCCGCGCCGAAGTGCCTGGCGCCTAACCTTCTGACTTCGTTGCCCAGAGCACCAAGAGCGGGCTCGCGAGGAAAAGTGATGAGTAGGTACCGGCAATGACACCCGCGATGAGCGCAAAGACGAATGCGTGCACGGTCGGCCCACCCACGATAAAAAGCACAATGAGTACGAGGAGTGTGGTGAGAGATGTGTTGAGTGAACGAACGAATGTTTCCTTGAGGGAACGTCCGACAATTTCCGCAAATGTTTCTTTGGTATGGTGTTCATTGTGTGCCGCCAAATTTTCGCGGATGCGGTCAAACACCACAATGGTATCGTTCACTGAATACCCCAAGATTGCCAAGAGCGCCGTGATAAAAAGCGTGTCTACCTCAAAGCCGCGCACCGAACCCAAAATTGCAAATGCCCCCGTTGGCACCAGCACGTCGTGTACAAGCGCAATAATTGCAATAAACCCGTATTTCCAGGAAGAAACGGGCTTTGAAACTTTGCGAAACACATACGCGATATAAAGAATAATTGCCAAAATCACGAGCGCAATCGCAATCCACGACTTGCGACGAAGCTCCTGCCCAATCACCGGGCCAATTGTGCTAAAACGATTTTCAATCACCGGCGCACCACCCTCCAAAGAGAGCGCCGAGACAACCCGCGCGTGTTCATCTTCGGCAAGAGTACGGGAGCGGAGCACATACCCATCATCCCCCGAAAGACGCAATGAGTATGCACCGAGCTCAAGCGACGCAAGTGATGCGTCAAGCGCCACCGTGTCGGGACGCCCTGATGGATATGAGACCTCAATAATAGAACCACCGGTAAAATCAATGCCGAATGTAAGCCCAAAAAAAGCCACCGCACCGATTGCTGCGAGCACCAAAAGCACAGAGATGCCAATAAATATACTTTTGTACTTGATGATAAACATGGGTGTTATGTGCGTGGAATGTTGAATAGAAATCGCGCCATAGAACCCGGTTCGTGTGGCGCAACCGCACGCAAGAAAATGCGCGTCACAAAAATTGCCGAGAGCATTGAGACGAGCACACCGATTGCAAAGACAAGCGCAAATCCTTCCACAAGTGACGTGCCGAGCCAAAAGAGAATGATTGCGGTGATAATACTTGACACATTTCCATCGCGAATAGGAAGCCACGCGCGCGCAAATCCTTCCGAGAGAGCATCCGGAAGAGCGCGCCCCGCTCGAAGTTCATCTTTGATACGTTCAAAAATCAGCACGTTCGCATCCACCGCCATACCCACCGAAAGTACGAAGCCCGCAATGCCCGCCGCAGTGAGCGTCACCGGAATCAGCTTGAAAAGCGCGAGCATAATGAGCACATATACCGCGAGCGCCACCGAACCCACCAACCCCGGCGCACGATACCATAGAATCAAAAAGAGCATTACCAGAAGAATCCCCCACACGCCGGCGCGTACGCCATCACCGAGAAGTGTGTCGCCGAGTGCCGCGCCGACCGATTGCGTGCCCACCAATTCAATCGGCACGGGGAGTGCGCCGAAGTTCAGGTTGCGCACGAGTTCGCGTGCTTCGTCAGGCGTAAATGTGCCCGAAATGATTGCCCGCCCATCGGGAATTTCGTCTTGGATAACCGGCTCGGAAATAGGCACACCGTCGAGGAAAATCGCGAGAACATCGCCGATATGTTCACGTGTGATATCTGCAAAGAGTTTTTGTCCCTCACTCCAAAACTCAAGTACCACCGTCGGTTCATTTGAAATACCTCCACTCCCACCGTGTCCGAATTCAAGCGACGCACGCTTGACAAATGCGCCAGTTAAACCGGTTGGGGTATATCCCGTTGTTGTGCCACTGGTCGTGCGAAGTGCAAATTCAAGCGATGGTGTTTTACCAATTTGCTCTACCGCCGCGTCCAAATCCGTGACGCCCGGCAATTCCACAATCAAACGCTCTTCCGGCGCGCCATCTGAAAGACGGCTTCCGCGCTCCACCTGCACCACCGGCTCGGATACACCAAAGAGGTTCACTCTTCGTTCAATAACATCGCGCAGGGATGCGAGTGGGTCGGCAAGGTCGCTCGGCGCCAGCGATGAAGTGTCTGCGCGATACGTGAGCTGTGCGCCGCCGGCAAGGTCGAGACCAAGATGAAATGCGAACCGGCTGTTTGGTTTTTCTGTGCTATAGACAAACGCGCCGATAAACACGGCGACCACGAGCACAATGATTGCCGAAATGCGGTTTTTCATACGAAAAGAGCATAACACAAAGAATAGAAAAACGAAAAGGAGCCACCGGCGCGCGTGCGCCAGTGACTCCGGTGGTTCACTTGATCCTGTCCCCCTTTTTCGGCGAGGGGAAGTTGGGGTCCTCTTCGAGGATGTCGATCTCATCCTTGAGAAGTTCTCGCAACGAGACCCCCCCTTCGTTGGGGTCTGTTACGAAAATATGCACCACCTCCCCGGTGATGCATCCCAGCTTTCGGGCCACGTGTCGGTGCTCATCGGAGAGCCCGCACATCTGAATTTCTCGCGGCATCGTCCTCCTCCTCTCTTGCAGTTTCGGTTCACCTGATGAGAAAATAACATAATCAGACGTAAGAGTCAAGATACTGTCTTTTCGAGCCCCTCCGTAAATGAGACCACCGGCGAAAAACCCAATAAGTCCTTGGCGCGAGAGATATCCGCCAAACTGTGCTTGATGTCTCCCTCACGAAAGTCCTCGTATTTTGGAGTAATGTCTGTGCCAAGAAGCCCGTTGAGTTCCGCCAGAAGTTCGTTTAAAGAAGTGGCCGTGCCCGACGCAATGTTTATCACTTTCCCCGTCACCTTTTCTTTCGGTGCTTTTGCCGCCTTTAGATTCGCATCCACAACATTCGCAATGTAGGTAAAATCACGCGACGTTTCGCCATCGCCAAAAATAGTTGGCGCCTCCCCCGCTTTTATGAGCATCGTAAATCGAGAAATCACGCCCGAATACACCGATGACGGGTCTTGCCGCGGGCCAAACACATTAAAATAGCGCAAACCGACCGTTTCCAACCCGTAGAGTTCCGAAAACAATCGCCCGTAAAACTCTCCCATTGCTTTGTGCGCCGCATATGGTGAAAGCGGACGTATGGGCATATCTTCTTGTTTGGGAAGCGTGGGGCTGTCGCCATACACCGAGCTGGATGACACATACACCACGCGTGATACACCGGCATCGCGGGCCGCGAGAAATACAGCAAGTGTTCCGTCCACATTGGCATAATGTGTGCCCAGTGGGTCTTTCACACTTTTCGGCACCGACGGAATTGCCGCTTGGTGAAAAACAAAGTCGGCACCATCAAAAACTTTTTTGAGCAGTGCCGCGTCTGCGATACTTCCTTCAAAAAATTCTATGTGCGGAAGCACCTCTGTGAGATTTTCTTTTTTGCCCGTGCTCAAGTCGTCAACCACGCGCACCGTCGCACCTTCCGCTGCCAACGCATCCGCCACATGCGAACCGATAAAACCGGCCCCACCTGTCACGACGCAAATTTTTCCGTGCATACTCATAGAACGCGCATGGCAAGAACGTTGTCACACGCCAACGCGCGAGAGGAGTGTCTGCACCGTGCGCAGAGCGATTTTAAGGTCGAGCAGGAATGAGCGGTTTTTGATGTAATAGAGGTCATAGGAAAGCTTCACCTTCGTTTCGTCCACATTGGCCCCGTGATGCGGGTGCGCGTGGTGATAAATCTGCGCCCACCCGGAAAGGCCCGGCTTAATAAGGTGCCGTACGTTATAAAAGGACACATCCTGCTCGTATTTCTTCACCAGTGCCGGCAGTTCGGGGCGCGGTCCGATGAGTGACAAATCCCCCTTCACAACACTCCAGAGCTGTGGCAATTCGTCAATTCTGCTTTTGCGCAAGAATTTTCCAACGCGCGTCACATGCTGACGACTTTGGAGCACTTCATCGCCTGAATCACTCCCCGTCATCGTGCGAAACTTTCGCAAGCGTACCATGCGATTATTTTTGCCAATGCGGTCTTGGACTACAAACAATTGGTTTTTGTCTTCAAGCCATATTGCAAACCACACAAACGGAAATGTGACAAGCGAGATGAGTGCCAGAGGAAATGCAATGAGAATATCCATCATTCGTTTCAAAAAATCGTACGTGAATTTACTCGTTGTTGAGACATTCTCCAAAAACCAGCTGTATTGCACGAGCGAAAGCGGGACGCGGTCAAAGATGTCTTCATACACGCGGTGCATATCAATAAAGCGCACCTTTGAGAAGATGAGATTGTAAAGAACAGGAAGAATCGGTGCCACCTTCTCGTTTTGTGTGTCCACAACGACCGTGGTAATTTCCTCGCTGTAAATACGATTGACAATCTCTTCGCGAAAATCCACCCCCTCCATTTCATCAAGGTCGATAGACGAAACAAACTCAAGTGCATAGCGTGAGTTGTTGTTGACCTCTTCTTTAAGTTCGTGCATCTCACTCCCGCTTCCAATTAAAATACCCCTTTGGCGCGTGCGTGGCGACAAAAACGGATAGACACGCACGCGCCACAACACAACGAGGCCGAATGAAATAACAAGATAGATGAAAAGATTTGTTTTCGGCGTAATGCCAAAGTATGGAATGAGGTAGAAAAAGAGTACCGCGAGTGCGCTGTTGACGACTTGCGCATTAAAAATAACTGTCGGCAACTTACCCTTGAGAATGATGGTGTGTTTTTCGTAGAGACCGGCAATAAAAAACACAATAAGCCATGCGATGAAAAGAATAGAGAACGGCGCGATGTGCGATACCACCAACTCATCCCCGGGAGCGCGAACATAGCGCACGAGAAGCATGAGCCACAGAGAAATATAGAAAATGACAATATCGCCCGCAAAAAGGGTCGCCGCTTCGCGCTTATTGACCGACGCAAATAAATGCATTGCCTACACTATAACCCCTTCATGGGGCATAAAGTCAAGCGAGTACATCAAGCGCCCGCCACATACAGCGTGTGTGGCGGGCGTGTCGTTCATTCGGGCGGTCGAGGCTTTTCTGCTCGCCGTGCGGGGATTGTATCCATGGTGTGAGCGTTCCTGGCACAGAGCGGCTCTGCCGTTACCGGCAAATCCACCCTACGCACATCTTGTCGCGCGAGAAGAAGGCGCAATGCCTTGTCTCGCACCGGAGCATGGTGGTGGGGATTCAACTGTACCCCCCCTCCTCCGGCTCACATCCTTCTCTCGCTGAAAGGCATCGACATGGCAATTGTCGACACCCCTTCTCGTCCCCGAGAGTGTGCGCAAGCTCCGATGGCGCAATCGGACGCTGGTCCGAGGATGTGAAGAGCGCGGCAAGCGCTCCTCCATCATCTCTCATCACGCTATCAAAGAAATCCGAAGAAAAAAATCTCATCCTCATACGTCCTCCTTCCGCCCACTCCAGTGT
>Ga0066639_10001739_pt1 | contig 19353 bp, 17 predicted proteins | sample CryGeyCG2114_010_2_FD_59504 | JGI IMG/M metagenome (GOLD analysis project Ga0066639, IMG submission 59504) | Groundwater microbial communities from aquifer - Crystal Geyser CG10_big_fil_rev_8/21/14_0.10 | ecosystem: Environmental > Aquatic > Deep subsurface > Groundwater | place: USA: Utah...
TTAAAAACAAATATTTACAAGCCGATATGCTGATTATTGACGACATTCAATTTTTAGCCGGCAAAGAACGCACCCAAGAACAGTTTTTTCATGTTTTTAACGCTTTATATCAAAACAATAAACAAATAATTTTAAGCTCTGACCGGCCGCCAAAGGCAATCGCGACCCTGGAAGAACGTTTGCGTTCTCGCTTTGAGGGCGGCATGATCGCTGATATTTCCGCGCCGGACTTAGAAACGCGTTTGGCTATTTTAAAAACTAAAGCCGCTCAAAAAGAGCTGACTCTGGATGAGGAAATTCTAAACTACGTGGCCAGCCATATCCAAACAAACATCCGTGAATTAGAAGGGGCGCTGAATCGTATTCTGGCTTTTTACACCATCCATAATAATTTACCGTCGCTGGACCAGACTAAAAAGATATTGGGCAGTATTATCACCACGCCTAAAAAAATAACCAACCATAAAAACATTCTTAAGGCCGTGTCCGAATTTTATGATATCAGTCCAGGCGACCTTTTGGCCAAGTGCCGCAAAAAAGAAATCGCCTGGCCGAGGCAAATTGCCATGTATTTAATGCGCACCGAGCTAAACAGCTCCTACCCATTTATTGGCGAACGTTTTGGCGGCCGCGACCATACCACGGTTATTTACGCTTACAAAAAAGTCCGAGTGGAAATTAATAATAGCGAGACCATCCAAAGAGAATTAAATCTAATTAAAGAGCGTTTATATAACGAAGATTTTTAATTTCTTATCTTAAAATTATCTTAAAACTTGTGGATAAATCCCGGAAAAAATCCCAGCAACCCCTGGATAAAAAACAGGAAAAATTGTTAATAAAAAAAAGTTGTTTATTACCCACTTTTTTAAACACAAGTTATTCCAAGGAAACATCTATATTTTTTACCACCTTATTAACAATAAAAACCAGCGGCTATAAAAATTAAAACTAAATTATCCCCATTTTTTATCTACCTTATAAATAGTAAGTAATAAATAATAAGTAATAAATAATAACTATGAAAATAATTTGCCTCCAAGAAAATTTAAAAAAAGTTTTAAATATTACCAGTTCAATTATTGGACGAAGTTTAACTTTGCCGGTTTTAAACAATATTTTATTTGAAGCTAAACAAGGGAAAATTAAAATTTCGGCTACCAATTTAGAAATTGGTGTTTCGGCGGGTATAACCGGGAAAATAGAAAAAGAGGGAAAAATTACTATTCCCGCCAAAACAATTACTTCAATTATTAATAATTTAAGCAATAAAAAAATAGAATTAGAAGTAAAAAAGAATAAAATTCAAATTAAAAGCGCTGGCTATCGAGCGGAAATAAATGGTTTGCCCGCAGAAGAATTTCCCATTATTCCCCAAGCGACCCAGAAGCCGTTAGAAAAAATAAGCAATAGTAAACTAAAAGACGTTTTAGCTTCTGTGGTCTCAATGACCGCGGTTTCTGATTCGCGGCCGGAAATAACCGGTGTTTTATTAGCAATTGATAGGGCGGGTATGCGCGTAGCCGCTACCGACAGTTTCCGTTTAGCAGAAAAAAAACTAACCAGGTTAGAAAAGGATGTTGCTGGCGAGGTCAAATATATTATTCCCCAGCGAACAATTCAGGAAGTGATTAAAATTTTAGGCGAGCATAGCCAGAGCGAAACAAAAATTATTTTTGAAAATAACCAAATTTTTTTAGAGACAGACCATGTTTGGGTGGTGTCTCGCCTAATTGATGGTAATTATCCAGATTACCAGCAAATTATCCCGCAGCAGACAAATTTTTTGTTTAAATTAGACAAAGATGAATTAATTGCCAATATCCGTCTGGCTGGTGTTTTTTCCAGCCGCGTCAACGAGGTTAAATTAATTTTTAACCAAAAAAACAAGAAATTATTAATTATTTCAGCTGACCCGGACCTGGGCGCCAACCAAGCAGAAATTCCTTTTGAGATAGAAAAAAAAGAAGGGACAAAAGATAAATTAGAGATTAATTTTAATCACCGTTTTTTATTAGAGGGACTAACTAACATTGCCGGCAAAAAAGTAATTTTTGGGCTAAACGGAGAAACAGCGCCCGGCGTTTTAAAATCCGCCACCGACAATTCCTATTTGTATTTACTTATGCCGATTAAAACAAATTAAGCGTAAAAAATAAAACCAGCGCGGTGTTATGTGGCTATCTTTAAAAAAAATAATTCCAGGAACCGCCAAACGGCTGAAACTTAAAGAAAGCTTGGCGGCCGGACAATTTTTGACAAACTGGGACCAAGAAATAGAAGGTTGTTTGGGGGATGGGTTTGCGCAAAAATCAAAACCAGTGGCGCTTAAAAATAAAATTTTAGTGGTTGATTGCTTAAATTCTGTTTGGGCCGCCGAGCTTAATTTGCGTCAAGAGAAAATTTTACGCTGGATTAAAAAAAAACTGGGGCGGGATAAGGTTGAAAAAATAAAATTTATCAGTTAATAAAAATTAATTAAAACAAAAAACGCCTCCGCGGGTTAGACCAGGGGCGTTTTTGCGGTATTGGTTTTTGTGTTATGACGCGGGCCGGTAATCAAAATTTAAGGTTGCTTCACCGAAATTAAGCGCCTGGTCATAGATTCGGACCTTTAAACGATGGCTGCCCGGATTTAAACTTTTTAAATCAAGATTGACGGCAATTGAACTGACCGGATCGCTGGTAACCAATCGACTAGCGGACAAAAAGTCGTCAATGAAAAAATCAGCCTGCTGGATGTTTTGTCCGTTTTTAATTTCTATATTAACAAAAAGGGTGGGCGAGTTGATTTTGCTATTTTCTGGCGGGTTGCTTATTTTAATGTTTATTTTTTGTTGCCCGGTGTGCACATCATCTTTTTCCTGGGGGATCGGCTGATTAAAAATACAGGTGCCTAATTTCTGGCAATTTTCTGGATTTTGCAGCCAGGCCGCAACAGCGGCTTCCCAGTGGGCATACTGGGGATCGCCGTTAGGATTTTGGGGAGCGGGACCTTGCGGATCATCTTTGTCAATGTAATATAAAATATTATGGGCTTGCTTATAAGTAATGGTTTCAATTAATTCAGGCGGCGTAAATTCGGTAGCCAATTTACCGGAAACCAGATCAATGGCTACTTGGGCTTCAGAAAAAATATTGCCGTTAAGCATCGGTTTGTCTACGGTAATTGGTTCGGGCGGCGCAAAAGATTCATCGTTGACTGGTAGGGGGAAATAATTTTCCGGCACCTCTTTGTCTGTGGGCATCGGCTGGCGCTTGAGCTGGTAAGCGGTTTGCATAAATTGGTGCCACAACGGAGCCGCGGCTGATACTCCTGGCGCATCGCGCATTTCTTGATTATTATTATTGCCCACCCAAACACCAGCGACCAGCGAGGGGGTGTAACCCACCGTCCAGGCATCGCGGTACCGATCGGTTGTTCCGGTTTTGACCGCGGTAGTGATGCCGGGCAAAAGCAACGGGGAATTGGGCCCAAACACTGGCGCGCGGGCCTCGTTGTCAGATAAAATATCGTTGATTTGGCGAGTCGTCTGGGTTTCCCACACGCGTTCAGTTTGCGGTTTGAATTCTTCAACGGTCTGCCCGTCTTGGTCAACAATTTTTAAAATAGAAGCGGGCTGACTTAAGAGCCCCTCGGTGGCGAAAGCGCCGTAAGCCGCGACTTCTTCCAGTAGCTTGACCTCACCACCGCCCAAAACCAGTGATAAGCCGAAACGGCGTTCATCATTTAGGGTTGAAAAACCGGTTTTCTGGGCCTGATTTAAAACATTTTTCAAGCCAGCCAGATAAAGCGTTTTGACCGCCGGGATATTAAGCGATTGGGCGAGAGCCGTCTTTAAGCTAACCGGGCCAGAAAAAAGGCCGTTGTAGTTTTGGGGAATGTAGGGATTTTGGGGGTCATCTGAAAAATTAGTCTGGACATCAAAGACAACTGTTTGAGGGGTAAATCCTTTCTGAAGCGCGGTGGCGTAAACCACGGGCTTAAAAGACGAACCGGGCTGGCGGCCACGCAGGACGACATTAACATTACCGTCGTTTTCTAAATCAAAATAATCACGCGATCCGACCATGGCTAAAATCTGCCCGGTTTTAGGGTCCAGGGCCACCAGCGCCGCATTTTTAGCATTAAACCGTTTTTCGTTGCTGGCCGCGCCGTCACCAACCGCTTCTTGAGCGACTTGCTGGAGGCCCCAGTCAAGGGTGGTATAGACCGAAAGACCGGCCTGCTGGACATAATCAGCTCCATATTTTTCTTCTAAATATTCCTTGATATACATGACAAAATGAGGCGCTAAAATAGCGTATTTTTGTTTGGCAAATTCCAATTTTTCCGCTTTAGCTTCTTGCGTTTGTTGTGGCGAAATCATGTCCAGCGCGGCCATGCGGTCTAAAATATATTCTTGCCGCGCCTTAAGCTTATCGGGATTGTTGCCGTAGGGGGAATAATATGTGGTTGCGCGGGGCAAGGCGGCTAAAACAGCCGTTTCAGCCAGTGATAATTTTTGGATTGGTTTGCCGAAAAAACCCAAAGCGGCTGCCTGAACGCCATAAAAATTAGAACCGTAAGAAATTTGGTTCAAATACAGCTCTAAAATTTGGTCTTTGGAGTATTTAAGCTCTAATTCTAAAGACAAAATCACTTCTTTAATTTTACGCGAATAAGTTTTTTCAGAGGTTAAAATAGAGTTTTTAACAAATTGCTGGGTAATAGTGGAGCCGCTTTGAAGCGAGTGCCCGGTCAAAGAAAGATAGGCGCCACGCAGCATTCCTTTTAAATCAATGCCCGGGTGGTGATAAAAATTAGCGTCTTCGGTAGCAATGGTCGCGTTGATCATATTGGCTGGAATTTCGGTCAGTGGAACAAAAAAACGCCGCTCCTGGCCGGAAATGTCATAAAGTAAAACCTCGCCAGTGCGGTCGTAAATTCGAGTTGATTCTTTCATCTTGCGCTCGCTAATTTGGGCTGGATCGGGCAAATCTTTAGCGAACCAAACAAAAACAAGGGCGATGGTTATTAATCCCAAAATAAAAAGCAGACCCAAAACAGAGGCCGTTTTTTTCAGTCGATGTTTTTTAGTTCTTTTTTTGGGCATGGTTTGCTGTTTAATTTTGCGGGCGAGAGACCGTTGCCACATTCTCAATTTGATTTTTGCCCAAAAGCGTCTTGGCTGCATATTCTCATTATGACACAAAGAGCTATTTTTTCAACCGGCGCAAGCGTAGTGGCGGGAGCCGCGTGTCTGACGATTTTACCTTGCCCAAAGAAACCTTTTTTGCTACGATAAATTTATTATGGAGAAAAGAACATACTCTTCGGCGCTGTCGGAAAAAATCGGCCAAAAGGTAAGGGTTTTGGGGCGGCTTTACGCTGTGCGGCAAATGGGCGGGATCTCTTTTTGGGTGTTGCAAGACCGAGACGGCTTGACCCAGATTGTTTTTGACCAAAAACCACCAGAAATAAAAGCCGGCTCGATTGTTGGTTTGTGGGGGTCGGTTAAAGAGGAAAAACGGGCGCCAGGCGGCGTAGAAATACAAGGGGCAAAAGTAGAGCTGATTAACGCGGTTTTAGAAGATTATCCCTTTGATTTAACCAAAAAAGAACTGAAGTTAAATATCAACACTTTATTGGACCACCGGCCGCTTTCTTTGCGTCACGAAACCCAACGGGATTTATTCCGGATTTACGCTTCCCTTTTAGAGGGGTATCGCCAAGCGATGCGGGCCGAACGTTTTACGGAAATAAAAACACCCAAGGTTTTAGGGGCCGCTTCAGAGGGTGGCGCTAATTTTTTCTCGGTTAATTATTTTGGCCGCCGCGCCTTTTTGGCCCAAAGCCCTCAATTTTATAAACAGATCGCCGTTGGTGTTTACGAACGTGTTTTTGAGGTGGGGACGGTTTTTCGCGCCGAGAAACATTTCACTAGCCGACACGTTAACGAATATGTTTCGCTGGACGGCGAAATGGCTTTTATTGAAAATGAACAGGAGATAATGGACTTGCTGGAAAATGTTTTAAGGCAAATGTTTAAATTTGTTTTTCAGGAGCAAAAAACAGTTTTACAAAAAAACAATATTGGCCCAGTTTTGTTCCCGAAAGGAAATTTCCCGAAGGTGGCATTGGCCGAGCTAAAAAAGATTATCAAGGAAAAATACCAGTACACCGTGCCATCAGACACCGACATTGATCCTGGAGGAGAAAAATTGGCTGGTCGCTACGCGCAAGAGGTATTTGAATCCGATTTTATTTTTTTAACCAAGTATCCAGTCAAATTCAGGCCTTTTTATCATTACGCTGATGGCGGCCAAACCAGAAGCTTTGATTTGCTTTTTCGGGGGATTGAAATTGCTACCGGCTCTCAACGGATTCATCAATACGAGCAGTTGGTCGCCAGTATGGAAAAATTTGGTCTTGATCCAGCCGACTTTAGTTTCTATTTAGAGGCTTTTCGGTACGCTATGCCGCCGCACGGCGGTTGGGGTATGGGATCGGAAAGGTTGCTGTATAAATTATTTAATTTGGACTCGGTTAAAGAAGCGGTGTTATTTCCGCGTGATGTTAAAAGACTGGAACCATAAAAATAAAATTCTGATTTTTATTGATTATCTTTTTTTAAAATAATAATTATTTGTTTTAGTTATGTCTAAAGTGATTGTTGATGAAAAAAAAATAGAAGAAATTTTAACCCGGGGCGTGGAAGATGTTATTGACCGCGAGCACTTAAAAAAACGGTTGTTGGCTGGAGAAAAATTACGTGTTAAGCTGGGCATTGATCCGACCGGCCCGCGGCTACACTTGGGCCGGGCGATTGCCTTGTGGAAACTGCGCGACCTGCAGGACTTGGGGCACCAGATCGTCCTGATTATCGGTGATTTTACGGGACAATTAGGCGATGCTTCGGATAAAGATAGCCAGCGTCCGATGAAGGAAAAAGAAGAATTGGAAAAAAATGCGCGTGAATATAAAAAACAGCTAAATCTAATTTTAGACGTGGACAAAGCTGAAGTGTGCCACAACTCCGAGTGGCTTGGCAAACTTAATTTTGGCGATGTCGTTTCTCTGGCGGCTCTTTTTACTGTCCGCCAAATGTTGAACCGGCGCAATTTTCGTGAGCGGGACGAAAAAAAACAAGAAATTGGCCTGCATGAGTTTTTATACCCCCTAATGCAGGGGTATGATTCGGTCGCTATTGAGGCGGATGTCGAAACGGGCGGGTCAGACCAACTATTCAACCTAAAAGCCGGCCGGGAGATCCAGCGCCATTTTGGCCAAGCGCCGCAAGATATTATGACTTACGAAATGTTGTACGGCCTGGATGGGCGTAAAATGAGCACTTCTTGGGGCAATGTAATTACTTTGCTGGACGACCCGCAGGATAAGTTTGGCAAAATTATGTCCATGAAAGACCAACAGATCATTGATTATTTTCGGCTGGCCACGCGCTTGCCTTTAAGTGAAATAAAAGAGATAGAAAAGGCCTTAAGCGCAGATAATATGAACCCCAGAGACGCTAAAATGCGCCTGGCTTTTGAGCTGGTTAAATTGTATCACGGAGCGGACGAGGCGCAAAAAGCCGAAACGGAATTTAAAAAAGTTTTTCAACAAGGACAAAAACCGTCAGAGATGGAACGGGTGAAAATTAGAGCAATTTCTTTAGACAGTTTGGTTCAAATTAAAGCGGCTAAATCAAAAGGAGAGGCGCGGCGGTTAATGGAGCAGGGGGCGGTAAAAATAAACGATCAGAAAAAGACCGATTGGCAAAAAGGCGTTGAAGTCAAAAGGGGCGATGTTATTCAAGTCGGCCCCCGCAAGTTTTTTGAAGTAAAATAACCCAATAAAAAACCGCCAAGTTTAATTTTTTAGGCGGTTTTTTATTGGGCGCGAAAATACGAGAAAAGCTTTTTTCGGTCTTTATTCTGACGAAAACCTCTTTTTTGCCATTCAAAATTGTTAATATTAATCCGCAGATGAAAAAACCCTGGCTCTGGAAGCAAATATTACCGGGCCAATTTTTTCCATAGCCAGAGAGAGATATAAATCGTCGGCGCAATAATAAAGCCGAAGCTTTTTGCGGATAGCCAAAAAGGTTTTAAGCCGCCGGCTTTTTGAATATTTTCATAATTATTCTTTGGCTAAATAATCGGGCCGGAATAATTTTTTGAGTCGGACTAAACGGATCGGACGAAGTCGGAAGGCGCGGTAAACCGACTGGACCACCTGGTGCGCCCAGTCGTTAAGCTGCCCGGGGCAATATAGAACCTGGTCTTCGGTTAAAACGCGGCACAGGCGGCGATTAGGCGAAAAATAGCTTTTATAAAATGGTACGCCTTCGGTTACGATAAATTCTTCCGGCTGGCTAATATCAGACAACTGATAGCCGGGACGCAAAAATTCGGGCTGGTTGTTTTTTAGACGATAAACGCCTGGCCGCAAGACGCCATGGTTATATGCCCAACATTCGGTCAGATTGTGTAAAAAAAGGTGCGCGCCCATTTTGGGCTGTTGGAGCAAGCGGTTAACAGCGCTAAGGTCTAAATTGTATTCCGCGTCTAAATATTCCAAGGCATGAAAGGCAAGCAACGGGGGGGCGTCGCTTCCGGCCAAAGCCATTTCCAGCGTGGGGAAGGCGCCAGTCATGCGCGGGTTACACTCAACCGTGTAAAGTTGATTGGTTTTTTGATCGGCGACAAAGTCTAGTCCAAAAATACCGTGGTAGCCTTGTTGTTGAAAATAGCGGCCAATTTTTTGGGCGATAGCGTTAGCTTGTCGGTTTAATTTTTGGCTGATTTGGCGGGAAAAGGTCCAGTCGTGCCCGCAAAAAAGGCCAGACCCCTTGTGGGGGTTGAAAAGCTCGGGGATGTCCAGGATTTGTTCTTGTAGGTTGGTGTTTAAAATACCGTAACGCGTAACGCAGACAGTAATGCTGGGCGAAGAGCCGACAATAAACTTAGCGGCTACGATTTTTTTCGGACAACCCTTCTCCCCTTTTTCGCTTTCTGGCGCCTGGGGATTCTTGATTATGTTTTCATAAGCCAAAGCAAAATCTTGCCGCCGGCGAATAAAAAATGTCCCCTTGCCGCCGCCGCGGGTTGGGTGTTGCAAAACAAACGGTAGCCCCAAGTCTTTTTTTAGCCGTTCATAATTTAATTTTTTTAGAGGAATAACCAAACCAGGTGGCGGGCTGGCGTTTAACTTTTCTAAAACTTGGCGGAAAACGATTTTATTTTCAAAAAGTTTTTTACCAAACCGAGTTGGAGCAATACCCAAAATCCAATCATTTTGCCGGCAAACCCGTTCCATTTTTTTAGACGCCTTATAGGGAAGGAGTAGGGGTTTTTTAAATTTTTGTAAGCATTTTTTTACTTGAGGGTGGAGCAAAACGCTAGTTGAATTACGGGGGATGTTCAGGTGTTTGGCCCCTATTCCTTTTTCTAAGGATAGAAGCTGGACTCTGTTTTCAACCAAAGCCGTGTCTGGGCTATAACGCAGGCATAAAAGACGATAATGAGGAAAAATGCCTTCCAGCCCCAGCCGGTTAAAGGCCCAAACGCCAACGCCAAAAATAGGCCGATTAATTTTTTGGGCGAAAAAAGCTTTAATTGAATTAAAATTATTGATGGTCATAGGTGAAGAAATAACGCGGATATTTAAGGCGGTTAAAACGGTTTAATTTTTGAATATCTGATAGTCCTATTTTCCCATAATAAAGCGCCAGCGGATTTTTGTGCCGGGCTAAATATTTTTTTACCCGCAGATAGCCAGCCAAATAAAGCCAGTCCTTTAAAAAGGCGCCCCTTTGGGATGTATCGCCTAACCCCCGTTTAACGCGAACAGTAATTTGCCAAGCTTGCTCGGGCGAGAAATTATTCTGCCGCAAAAAAGCAAAGACGTCAATAAAGCCGCTTTTATTGGCTAACACACAAGCTAAAACCCGAGCGGCGTAAAGTCGCAATTTGTTTTTATTTTTGGCTAGCCAAATTTCGTTAAACCCAGCCAGCCCTTCTTCGGTTGATAGATAATCAGGAAAACCGTATTTAAATATTTTCCACGGTTGGCCGAGTCCGTTCTCTCGCCGAAAGGCATGGGTTAATTCGTGAATAATTAAGCTGTGCAGTTCTTTTTTAGCAAATTTAGCGGCGGGATTGATACGGACCGTATTTTGCAGAGCAGAAACACGGGCGTTGGTTTTTTTAAAAACAACATGGTAGGGCAAATGATATTTTAAAACCTGTCGGGCAATTAAAAGATTAGCTTTTTGGGCAGAAAGAAAAATATTTTTTTCCGGCCCAATTTGCTTTTTTAATAGGACATTAGCTTTGACAACTATTTTTTTTGGGGGCAGACCGAAGAGCTTACGGCTTAAAATTCGCACCACCCGATGGTTTCCTCTATTTTGGACAATTCTGATTTTTAACAACAACTCTTTTTTCTTTTGGCCAAGCAAGGGCCCCGGCCAAAAATTTTGGTCGATTTTTACCCGCCGAAGGCTTTCTTTAATGGCCCCCAAATCTATTTTGGGCGCCCAATATTTAAAAACGGGGCTGTTTGTTTTGCCCTGTAAAAATTTATCCTTTTGACTTTGATGGTTGGCAATTTTAAAACGGGAATAAAAGGCAATTTTACTTTGGTAGCCATTAAGCAGGCGATCGGCGATTTGGAGCTTGGTTTGACTGACGTTAGTCATCTTTTTTGTGGCGCATGAAAACATTTTTAGCCGGGTCGACTAAAAATCTTTTTAGGTCCCGTCGGCCAACAATCACGTCATATTTCATTTCGCGGCGATCAGCCAAAAAGACTTCGGTGGCGACCAATCGGCGGTCTAAAACAAAAGAGGCCTGGGCAATTGGTCGTTCCTCTTCACCTAAAACGCCGCGCACTTTTTTGTGGTGAACGATTTTGTCCAGTCCTAATTTTTCGACCAGCGAAAAACAAATGGTTGTGCGGTAAGCGCCAGTATCAATTTTAGCCATTGTTTCTATGGATTTATCTTTGCCGGGCGAAAAAATTTTAATTGGCTCGTTGATGCCTAAAACCTTGCGGCCGGAAATTTCTTCTAATTCTTCTTCCACTTCACCGCCAAACAGATCTTGCCCGACGCGAATACCGCGAGCGGCGGTGTTAATTTTTAAACCACGGACCCTCTCCAGTCGCTCGGCCAACCCAGTCAAATTGGCCAGCTGGATAGACAGTCCGGGGCGAGCGTTGATTTCTAAAATAACCGGCCCCTTGTCGCGGTCAAGGGCTAAATCTACTCCCAGATAGCCGATGCCAGTGACTGCCTGAACCTGGGCGGAAATATGCAGTAACTCTTGAAAATAAGGAATTTGGATACCAGAAAGCAACAGGCGCGAATCAGGCAGCTTTTCAATAATTTGGCCACGCCAGTTGGCGGTAGTAGTTACCCCCGTCCCCAGGTCAACGCCCACCCCAATGCCGCCAATATGTAAATTAGCCCGGCCGCCGGAATATTTAGTGGGTAGGCGCAGCATGGCCATAATGGGCACCAGATTATAAACAATAATACGAATATCTGGAATGCCGCGCCAACAGTAGGGCTTGAGTGTTTTATTAATTTTTGAGCGCTCTTCAAAAAAGGCGATATCGGGCGTCCCCAAACGAGAAAAATTACCATCAACGATATTGCGGCAATGATTTTGGAGGTCGGCTGTCCGAACCAAACTGCGGTCGCCGCGAACCCAAGCGTCTGGTTGATTTTTTTTTCGTCCGAAAACAACCACAATGCCTTCGCCGCCCAGGCCGGCGTTGGGCTTTAAAACAAAGCTGTGGGGCAAATCCCGATAGTTAAAATCTTGAACCTCTTGTCGGTCTTTTAAAATTTGCAGTGTTTCTAGTATCGGTAGTCGAGCTTTCTGTAAAACCTTTTTGGCTAACAGTTTATTATCGGCTATTCTTAGGGCGGCTTTTTTAGCTGGTGGTCGGGCGAAACGGCGGGCGTTAAGCCCCAAAACCTTCTTGCGGTTTTTAAAAAACTGGATGATATTCATTTTAGTTAAGACATTTTTTTTAAGACATCGCGAAAACGCCAATATTCAAAAAGACGCAACCCCGTCCATTTGCCCAGTAAAATATTAAGCAAAAGAGATATAAGTACGGTTAAAAGAGGAAAGCGGAAAATAAGCGACTGAAAGGCGGGCCAAGAAATAAGAAAATAGGCCGCTATCGCCAAGATAATTGTTTCTAAAGTTAACAAAATAGCGGTTTTACCACCCTTGTCAATTTGAGCAGCAATAAATTTTTCTACCAGCGTAATCATAATTAAAACAGCTAAAACCGAAATTTGTAAAAAATTTGTCTGGTCAAAAACAGTAGCGGCAAAAAAAGCTAAAAGCAGAACCATAGCCACTACCGTTAAAACGATTGCCATGCGGGGCAGATAACTAAGACGCAGCTTTTTAAGCGCGACGCGGGTAATGGTTCCGGCGGCAATCAATACTAAAAAAGTAACCAATCCATATTTTAGACCGACTACTAAAAAAGACAAAGTAATTAAAAGCGAGGTGTAGATGCCAAAGCCTTTAATGCCGATAATTTGCCGGGCAAAAGCAATCAAGGTGGCGGCTACCGGCAAACCCAAAAGATATAAAAGGGTTGTTTGCGGCAGGCCCAAAGAAAGGAAATATTGGCTTAAATTAAACATAGTGTTGAAACCCTGCCTTGGCGGCAAGCCAGTTTAACTGGCGTGGGGCCTGGGCAAAGCGTCAAAGTTTTCACTGTGGGCACAACAAACAGCCGTGGCCACAGCGTCGGCGGCGTCGTCTGGCCGAGGCGCCGCTTTTAATTTTAAAATTATTTTAATCATTTGCTGTACTTGCTTTTTGTCGGCGCGCCCATAGCCAACAACAGCTTGTTTAATTTGCAGCGGCGTGTAGTAAAAAACCGGCTGACCGGTTTTTTGAGCGCACAGCATCAGTACCCCCTTGGCCTCAGCGACCGCCAAGGCGGTTTTTTGATTTTTGGCAAAAAAAAGTTTTTCAATAGCAATGGCTTCAGGTTGGTGTTTTTTAATTAATTGCTGTAATTGTCGCTCCAGTTGATGTAATTTCTTGGCTGGCTGACCGGCGCTAGTTTCAATACAGCCGGCAGTGACCAGAGTTAAACAACCTTTTTCTTTTTTAATTATTCCAAAACCCAAACGAGTGGTGCCGGGATCAAGGCCCAAGATAAGCATAGTTTGTCCTTTTAATCTAATTTTGCGTTGGTGAAAACAGCACAAACATCGTTGTGTGCTTGTAACTGCTCGCTTAGTTGTTTGATTTTGTGCTGGTCTTTTTCTGCGGGCAAGGCGACCTCAACTTTGGGCAAGTAGCCCAAACAAGAGTCAATAATTTTTTGCTCCTGTTCTTTCAGGCCGTCCAGCACAATATCCAGCATAACGGGCGTAGTGATAACTCTTAGTGTTTCCTCACCGGTTTGCTGTAAATCGTCTGCGCCCAAATCGATAATACCCAACTCTAGGCTTTCGCTCGTTTGCTTGTTACCCAGAGCCAGATCAATAATGCCGCGTTGGTCGAAAAGATAAAGAACACTACCGGCCTCGGCCCATTTGGCGCCCAGCTTGCCCAATAAATGTTTAATTTCGGCGGTTGTCCGATTACTGTTATCAGTGCTGCCTTCGATTAAAAAAGCCACGCCGCCAGGGCCATAGGCCTCGTACAAAAATGGTTTGATTTCCGCCCCGGCGATTTCGCCGGTGCCGCGACCAATCGCTTTTTCCACATTCTGAACGGGCATATTAGCGGATTTGGCTTTGTCCACCAGCATACGCAAAGCAGCATTGCTGGCTGGATCACCGCCGCCCTCTTTGGCCGCCAGGGTAATTTGTTTGGCTAGCTTAGAAAAAATATGGCTTTTTTTGGCATCGGTAGCGGCTTTTTTGTGTTTAATTTGACTCCATTTATTGTGTCCAGACATAGTATTTGCTTGTTTTTTCTCTCTTTAGCGTAGCATTTTAGCGGCCAGCGGTCAATTTTATGGTATAATCAAAAAGTAATTATTAAACTAAAAAAATGAGCAAGTATATCTTCTTTTTGGTTATTTTTGTTTTGTTGTTAGCTCCGGTCGCTCTGGCTCGTGACGAAACTTCCAGCCAGGCACAAACACAGACTACCGCCCAAAAAACAATTAAGGCGGGTGGCCAAGACCAGGAACAAGCAAAAGAGCAAACGGAAACCAAAAATCAAGGGGAAACAATTAAAATTCAGGTACAGACAGAAGCGCAAGAAAAAGCCAAGACCACGGCCGAGCTAAAAGAGCAAGAACAAGAGCGCGCGCAGAAACTGGAGCAAGAATTGCAAGCCCAACAGGAAGGAGAAGAGATCAAAGAGATTCTTCGCAATCAAAATCCAGTGCGTTTAGCGGTTTACTCTTTGTTAGCCATGGAAAATTTAATAGGCGGGATCGGTCAGCAGGTTTCGGCTATTGCGCGGGAATTTAATAATTCTATTCAGGGCACGTTGGTCGCCGAAGCAAAAATTAAAAGCCGTGGTTTTTGGCAGAAAATATTTTGGGGCGGCGACAAAGAAGCGGCAGCTGATTTAGAAGACGAAATCAGGCAAAACGAAGCAAGAATTCAAGAGCTTTTGAATCTGCAAAACCGGACGCAGTTAAAACAGGAGATAGAAGAGCAACTACAGGTTCAAATTCAAACACTAAAACAGGAACAGGATCGTTTAACTAATTTAGCCCAACAGGAAACAAGCAAGGTCGGGTTTTTTGGCTGGGTGAAAAAAATATTTCGGTAAAAACATGCTTTGACAAATCCCCGCCAACTGGCGGGGATTTTGGTTGACAAAAATTTATTTTGGGCCTAAACTAAAAAATCTGTAATTTATAATAGATGATTATCTGTAAAGGAGGAAAAAAAGATGCCTGGAAATCAAGAGCCGCAACTCCCAGCTGGCGCCATCGGCGCCGACGAGGAAGCGCATACCTTATAATAATGTCGCAGATTTAACCTCGGGTTTGCCCTGGGGTTTTTAATTTTTTAAAGATTGCCAATAAGCGGCGTTTTTGTTATTTTAACCTTAGTCCTTTTTTCCAACAGAGAGGAGGTAGTTTGTGCCCAGGATATTTAACGCGCTAATATTATTGGCACTTTTGGTTTTGGTTGTTTGGCCGGCTCGGGCGAACATCTTTTTGGACAACAAATTAATTGCGTTATCTAAGGAAGATCTGCGGCCTCTGTTTTACCGAACCTCAACCCAAAGCTATCTGCAAGCCCACCGATTTTTTGCGCAAGAGGGATACTGGCCAGTGCTTCGTTCCAGGGCGGGAGAATCCATTGATTTCCTTGTTTTTTATGCTGACCCAGCCAATAAAGATTCGGTGAGGGCCTTTGAGATAGTGCAAAAGGAAAGCAAAATAACTTTTAGTGGAGGGAAAATAGAACTTCGCATACCTTTAGCTATATACACTCTTTGGGGCGTTGATCGGGGCAACACGGCGACCTTTATTTTGCGGTGGCAAAACCGAGTTTTGCTAAAAAAAGTGTTTAGGCGCTATCTGTATATTTCCATAGATGAATTTTGACCCCCCCCGCGGGGTCTTTTATTTTATGGGCTGGAACTTTTTATTTTTAGGCGTTAAGATAGAAAGACCAATCTAAAAAAGACAAAAAATGGATATTTTTGCCCATGGGCTCTGGCCGTTGGTGGCGGCTAAAGCAGCTAAAAAAAAGATTAAATTAAACTTAAAAGCAGTTTTTTTCTGGGGTGTTTTTCCGGACTTGTTCGCCTTTACGCCAATTTTTGCCTGGCTTTTATGGCGGCGTTTTTTTACTGGCCAGAATTATTTTAACGGTTTAAATCCGCAAACGCTGAACGAAAGCACGAACTTTATGCACGGATTAACCAATACGCTTTATCAACTAAGCCACAGTTTAATTGTAGCCACTTTAATTATTCTATTTGTCGCCTGGATTTTTCGGCAAAAAACATGGCCGTTATTGGCTTGGTTGCTTCATATTTTAATCGATATCCCAACACACTCTCTATCTTTTTACCCGACTCCTTTTTTGTGGCCGATTTCTGATTTTAGATTTGCCGGGTTGTCTTGGGCCCAGCCCTGGTTTTTGGTTATTAATTACAGCGCTTTGGTCTTGGTTTTTTCCGTTTTATTCATCGCAAAAAGAAAAAAATTAATTAATAAAAATTAAAAAAATGAAGGGCTTTTTAGATTTTATCAGAGGACAAGGCGTCGTTGGCCTGGCGGTCGGCTTTATTTTGGGCGGGGCAGTCTCCAAGGTGGTGGCTTCGTTGGTGGCCGATATCGTTAACCCGCTGCTTAGTGTTATTTTGGGCCAAGCGCAGGCGTTTAAAGAGGCCAGCTTAAGGATCGGCTCAATCCAAATTAGTTGGGGTAATTTTGTCGCTGTGTTTGTTGATTTTTTGGTAATTGCTTTGGTCGTTTACCTGTTGGTCAAGGTTTTGAAATTGGACCGATTAGACAAAAAGAAAGAAAAAAAATAAGCCGACGGACAATTTGCCTGCCGGAAACGGGTATTTGTGTTAATCCATTAAGAGAACTAATAGCCGTGGGATGGTTTTTCCGGTTGGGTGTGTTTTTTCACGCCCACGACGATTACCGGCGGCTATTTTTTGATTAGCCGTTGGCGGAAGGAGTTGCTCGCGCAAAAAATAAGTGAACGCGGGCCTTTGGCGGGTAATTTTGCGCTTTCGGCGATAGTGCTGATAGTTGGTTGTATTAAATTAGATTTACTCGCTGGTCTTTTTCTCGCCGCCGCCGCGTTCTCTCATTTCTCTTTGCTCTATTATATGGCTACTAATTTTTATCGGGCGCGGGCTTAAATTTAGCCGTTGGCATAGTACTGCCGGCGGTTTTATTTTTTTACCCAGCGCAAAAACCACCAACCAAAAAGAAACAAACTAAAAAACAGGCTGGCGAGCAAAACCAGCAATGGCAATTTTGGAGATTGCCGGCTGATTTTTTGAAGCTGTTTTTTAAAATTATTTACGTCCCCGGCGGCAATTGGCTGGGTATTTTTCGCGGGCGGAATTGTTGTCTGCAAATTGGTCGAAAAATCAACCGAGCCGGATAGGGCCTGCTCGGCCCGTTGCCAGGCAAAAGAAAAAACATCATCGTTTTTAACCGAGGCCGCCCAAACCGTTGGGATTAAATTAAATTGTTGGCTAAAGACCGGCGGCATTTTTTGGACTTCAGACACTCGATGGCTAATTGAGTTTTGGGCACTGATTTTTTCGGGAGCGGGAAAATTAGCGTGTCCGGGCGTACTGATCGCCGTCCAGTAAAAGTCGTTATCGGCAAAAACGGCCGCACTTTTGCCTTTGGGCGCTTGCTCGTACTTAATTTCCTGTATCAAGTCGCCGCTGGGCAAAAATAGGCGGACTGTGTCATGGTCGTTATTTAAGGCAATTTTAGTGGTTGGCCGCGGCAAAACCAGATAACTTTGGCCGGCAATGAGAGAATTTTGCGGAAAAACAAAGGAGCGGGAACCCTTTTCTTCGTCGTCTATTTCCCAGCCGTCCAGAAAAACGGGCGTGTCGCCTTGATTGTAAATTTCTATCCACTCGTTTTCCGCGTCAGCCGCCAAAGCGAAGGGTAGAAACTCGGTGATGCGTATAAAATTATGGAAAACGGTTATTTGGCAAACATCAGTGCTTTCGCCTGTTCCGTCACCAACAGTTAGTGAAACCAGGTAAGTTCCGGGGAAGCGATAAATATGAGTGGCTTTTGCTTGGCCGGTGAGCGTTGCGCCGTCACCGAAATTCCAGAAAAAATATTTTAATTTGCCGGTTGACGCAGCGGCGTCAAAGGCGACTGGTTGGCCGACCAAAACAGTTGCGTTCGGGCCAGCCTCGGCTTGAAGGAGTTCGTTTGGTTGGCTTGGGCTTTCCCCAGCAGGCATTTCTGTTTCGCTTGTGCCCGAAGTTATTGTTTCTATCTCGGGTGCCTGGGGGACAAAAACGGGTCCAACAGAAGAATTAACCTGGCCGGGCGTGCCACCCAAAACAACACTGGACTGCCAGGCAACTTGGCCGTTTAACTCTTTTTTTTCCAGCGAAAAACCGTCACCATTTCCGCCGTCCGTTGCGGCATATTCTTGAATAGCGGCTACTTGTCCATCCGGCGCTATGATTTTTATTGCACCGGCAGTATTTTTTAAAGAAAAAGAGCTGTCAATTATAGAGGCCGCAATATTCGGATAATCAATTTTAAACTGTTCAGCATTGTCGGCAATAATCAAAAATTCACCAGCGGGCAGCAGTAAGCCGCCCTGACCGCCGTTTTTGGGCGGCGTATTTAGTATATGATTTGAGCCGTCGTTTAATTTATAACCAGTTAAATCAATGTCCGTGGTGGTTAGATTATATACCTCCAGCCACTCGTGCCGTTCATCGGCTCCGGGCGGATCATACATAATTTCATTAATGGCGAGCTGGTCGACTTGGGCCACGGCAATTTGGCGGCAAAGAAAAACCGCCACTGTCTGGCAAAACAGCGCGGTAGCGATAGAAAATTTTTTCTGGCCCTCCATAAAGATAAAATCTGAACAAACTATAGCCAATTAAATATCCATCCCCGATTTATGTTTCGGCAATTTTTAACAGGTCGGGGGAGCGGTGGCTAAGATTAATAATTGTTTTTTGTACGCGGTAAGGATTGGGAACTTGGTGAAAAATAAAAGCTCGGGCTTCGCCGGCGGTTTGTACCTGAACTTCGCCAAAGTTCAAGAAAGTGGCCAGCGCGCCATGGACATCAACCGAAACGTCCTGAACATTAGCTAAATTAAAAATAGAAACATCGCGTGAAAAAAGACCCCTTTGTTCAATGTCAAAAATTCTTTTAGTGGTTACCACCCAAAGGTCAAGATAATAGTCAAGCCAGAAACGTAGAAAAAAACAGGTTAAGCCGAACCAAAAAAGGAAAAAAATGCCCCACAGCTGGTTAAAAAAAGCAGTAATTAAAGAGGGGGTAAAAATAACCAAGGCAGCGTAAAAAAAGAGGGGAGCAAGAGCGCTCAAAAAATAACGCCCGATACCTAAAAACAAAAAATACCAGTGTCGGCGACAGCGCAAAACAATTTTTTCGTCTTGGTCTAATGTAATTTTAGACATAATCAGTGAAAATAAAAAAAGAAAACAGCCAACAGTAAGAAAACAAAAGCCAAGCCTTCGGTCGTGTAGGTAAAAATTTTAGCCCGGAGTCCGGGCTGGGCAAAACGAGCCCAGTGGTAATGAGCTATAGCCAGTATATTTAAGAAAAATACCAGGACCAGAAAAAATCCAATATTTAAGAAGGAAGTCATATATTTTAAATCAAAATTGGCGGTTTTTGTTTGGGCGGCAGCCCCA